>OBXC01000316.1_pt1 | contig 44462 bp, 39 predicted proteins | sample 1538111 | NCBI WGS metagenome assembly OBXC01 (sample SAMEA2580137, study PRJEB22360) | human gut metagenome | biome: human gut; feature: human-associated habitat; material: faeces | place: Denmark | collected 2008/2010
GTCCCCCCAGCCGCACCGGAGGGCGGACAATGATCCACAAACGCCAGAGCTCATAAAATAACAGCACAGAAAAAAACGGCAGATGCGAATCGGTTAGTTTTCGCATCTGCCGTTTTTTATGTCTCAGTATATTTTCTGTTCTATTCTTCTCCGACTGCATCCAGAAGCAATTTTGCCGCACCGCAGATTCCTGCATCATTTGCCAATGTTGCAAGCTTAAATTCCACATCTTTGTTTGCAAAAAAAGCGCGTTCCCGATATGGTTTTTGAATATATGGGATAAGTATCTCGCCTGCCTTTGACACGCCTCCGCCGATTACAAAAACGGACGGATCCGCTACTACCGCCAGATTTGCCAGCGCATATCCAAGATAACTTCCAAATTCTTCTGCGATTTCTTGTGCAACCTGGTCCCCCTCTTTCACTGCGTCAAATACATCTTTCGCCGTCACTGTTTCCGCACAAAGCACGGTCGGACGTGTCTCAGAAACAAGCTTTTTCTTTGCGATCCGTACGATTCCCGTTGCAGATGCATATTGTTCCAGACATCCCCGGTTGCCACATCCGCAGTTTTCTGTTTCTTCATAGTTTACGCACAGATGTCCGATTTCTCCTCCGGCTCCATGTTCACCGATGATCACCTTTCCGCCAATGATCACACCGCCGCCGACTCCGGTTCCAAGCGTCACCATGATCATATTTTTCTGACCTGCTCCGCCGCCTTTCCACATTTCACCAAGAGCCGCTACATTGGCATCATTTCCGACCTGTACCGAAAATCCGGTCAGTTCTTCCAATTCCCGTTTTACTTCCTTATATTTCCATCCCAGATTTGCACTTCCATTTACAACACCGGCTTCGGTTACCGGTGCCGGAACACCTACTCCGACACCCAATACATCCTTCCCGCCGATTTTGCATACTTTTAGTTTTTCTTCTATTGCAGCTGCAATATCCGGAAGAATCGCTTTACCCTCATCTTCTGTTCTCGTAACAATCTCCCATTTTTCTACAATATCGCCGGTCTCTTCAAACAATCCCATCTTTACGGTTGTGCCACCGATATCTACACCAAAACAATATTTCATCTCTGTTGTCCTCCGCTTAATTCCTGCTGGTTATGTCTTCTAATTTCTTTTTGCCAGATTTTCCTGAACACGTTTGTATAATTCCTGCGCCGCATTGTATCCCATCTGTTTTTGTCTGTGATTTACCGCTGCCGACTCAACGATGATCGCAAGATTTCTTCCCGGTCGGATCGGAATGTTATGACACACCACCCGATTTCCGAGAAATTCCGTATAATTTTCTTCCAGTCCAAGCCGGTCATATTCCTTATCCCGATCCCAGTCTTCCAATGTAATGACCAGATCGATGTTCTGCGTTTCGCGCACACTTTGTACACCGAACATTGATTTTACATCCACAATTCCAATTCCACGCAGTTCGATAAAATGTCTTGTGATATCCGGTGCAGATCCGACCAGCGTCTCATCGCTTACCTTGCGGATCTCCACCACATCATCCGTAACGAGACGATGTCCTCTCTTGATCAATTCCAAAGCGGCCTCGCTTTTTCCGATGCCGCTCTCTCCCATGATCAGAACACCGACACCATACACATCCACAAGCACACCATGGATCGAAATACACGGCGCCATTTTTACATTCAGCCAGCGAATCAGTTCCGCCATAAATGCGGATGTCATCTTTCTGGTGGACAAAATCGGAATATCCGCTTCCTTTGCCAGTTCCAGCAAGTCTTCATCCGGATATAAATCTTTACTGAAGATCAAACATGGAACCTGACATGCCAGCAGTTCCTTATAAATCTCTTTTTTCTTTTCCGGCTCCAGTGTCTGCAGATATGTATGTTCCACATATCCGATAATCTGAACCCGTTCCGAATCGAAATGATCAAAATATCCGGCAAGCTGTAATGCCGGTCTGTTCACGTCCGGAACTGTCACCTCTTTTTCCGCAAGATCGACATCCGGCGTCAGGTTTTTCAACTGCATTTTTTCAGCCATTTCGCTTAATTTCACACCATGTCCCATAATAGCTCTTCTCCTTTTTTCACCTATTCTCAAATGCCCGAGGCAACTTCCCGCCGTCCGGGCAGCGCACCTCGATTCCGCTTCCGCTTCTTCTCGGTCGCTTCGCTCGCCGCTTGGCTTCTTCTTCCCGCCGTCCGGGCAGCGCACCTCGATTCCGCTTCCGCTTCTTCTCGGTCGCTTCGCTCGCCAAATCGGGAACACCCCGGAGGCAAGTTTTCAAGCGAGCTTGAACTTGCCTCCGGGGTGTTCCCGGCTTGGCTCTGCCCTATACGCATTATATCATGGATGAAAAAAATTGTATACGGATTTGGCAGCCTTTTCATTCATCGAGGGGATTGCCGCTAACACTTCAACGCTTGCTTCCTTGATCTCGTCCAGATTCTGGAAACTGCGCATCAATGCTTTTCTTCTCGCGGGTCCGATTCCCTCTATATCGTCCAATATGGAATGTACCTGCCCTTTTCCACGAAGTTGTTTATGATACTCAATTGCAAACCGATGCGCCTCATCCTGAATTCTGGTGATCAATTTAAACGCTTCGGAAGAACGGTCGATCGTAATCTCTTCATTCTCATAATATAATCCTCTTGTCCGGTGATGATCATCTTTTACCATTCCGCAGACCGGTATATGCAAATGTAATTCGTCGAGCACCTGCTGCGCGACATTGACCTGTCCTTTTCCGCCATCCATCAGGATCAGATCCGGAAATGCTGTAAATCCTCCCAGTTCTTTACTCTCTTCCCGTTCTCTCAGTCCATGGGTGAATCGTCTCGTGAGTACTTCACGCATACTTCCATAATCATCTGCCCCCCGGATCCCTTTGATCTTAAACTTCCGGTAATCATTTCGCTTTGGTTTCCCACGTTCATAAACGACCATGGAACCAACAGATTCAAAACCATTTGTATTGGAAATATCATACGCTTCCATTCGGGTGATTTCAGAAATCCCCAGCATGTGGGCGATCTCCTTTACAGCCCCGATCGTGCGTCCCTCTTCTCTCTTTAAACGCTCTTTATCTTTCGACAAAACCATTGCCGCATTGTTCGCCGCCAATTCCACCAGCTTTTCTTTTGTTCCTTTCTTCGGAACACGGACACTGACCTTTCCGTTTCGTTTTGCTGAAAGCCACTCTTCGATCAAAGCGGTATCTTCCAGTTCTTCCTGCACCATCAATTCTCCCGGGATAAACGGTGTTCCCGCATAATACTGCTTGATAAAACTGTCCAAAATACTGCCGACCGACTCGCCTTTCGTGATCCGGAGATAAAAATGATCCCGTCCGATCAAGCGTCCGCCGCGTATAAAAAAGACCTGCACAACTGCATCTTCGTCCGCAGTTGCAGCCGCAAGAACATCTCGATCCTCGCCATGACTGTCCGTGATCTTCTGCTTCTGCGCGATTTTTTTCACACTGTTCCACAATTCCCGATACTCGATCGCCTTTTCAAATTCCAATGCCTCTGAAGCAGTCTGCATCTTTTCTTCCAACTCATGCAAGATCCCATCAAACTTACCGCTCAAAAACCTCACGGCTTCCGCTACGGATCTCTGATAGTCCTCCGCAGAAATATAGCCCTGACACGGCGCTTCACACTGTTTGATATGATAATTCAGACATGGGCGTTCTTTTCCGATATCCCGCGGAAGATTTCGATTACATGTGCGGATATGGTAAAGTTTATGGAGCAGATCGATCGTGTCCCGCACCGCGCCGCTGCTTGTATACGGTCCGAAATATTTCGCTTTATCTTTCTGGATCCGTCTTGCCAGCATGATCCTCGGGTAATCTTCTCCGACAGTCACTTTAATAAACGGATAAGTTTTATCATCCATCAACATCGTATTATATTTCGGATGATGTTCCTTGATCAGATTACATTCCAACACGAGCGCTTCCAGTTCGGAATCGGTCACAATATACTCAAAGCGGCGAATGTGTGTCACCATCTGTTCGATCTTCACCCCTTTATTCCTGCTGCTCTGAAAATATTGCCGGACCCGGTTTTTCAGACTGATCGCCTTTCCGACATAAATGATCTCGTCCTTTTCGTCATGCATGATATAAACCCCCGGTTTCCCGGGCAATTTTTTCAATTCTTCCTGAATATCAAACTGATACTGATCCATCTCTTTTCCTCATGATGCTTCCTCAAAATACACATCGTTCTTTCTATCATTCTTCAATAGAACAATCGGGCAGGAACAGGATGTTCGCCCTGTATCTGCCCGATCATGTCTGATTATTTGTCCTCTGCCGCATCCTGTGCTTCTTCCTCTTTCACTTCCTCAATCTTTTCCTCGGAAGTCGGCACTTTTGTATCTTCTTCTGCTGCAGGAGCGGATAAATTCATATCTGCGTCTGTCTCGGATGGAGTGATTTCCATGTCTGATACTGCTTCTTTTTCTTCGTTCACTGTATCCGGAACTTCCTGTCCCTCCACCGGCTTCATCGCGATCCGCATCTCTTTTTTCACTGTTTTTCCGTCCTGCTCTTCCGGTTCTTCCACACCCTGGACTTCCCGCAGGATCTTCATAAATTCTTTTCCGGTGATCGTCTCTTTTTCGATCAGGAACGCGGAAATCTTATCCAATGCTTCCCGATTCTCCCGCAAGAGCCGTTTTGCCTCTTCATAAGCATCTTTCAGCATCTTCATCACTTCGGAATCGATCTCTGCCGCTGTTGCATCTCCGCAGTTCATCACAGCACGTCCGTCCAGATACCTGTGCTGTACAGACTCCAATCCGATCAGACCGAATTTCTCCGACATACCATATTGTGTGATCATTGCACGGGCAATCTTCGTCGCCTGTTCAATATCATTGGACGCTCCGGTCGTCACAGTATCGAAGACGATCTCTTCCGCCGCTCTGCCGGCAAGCGCACCGACAAGCATTGCTTCCAGTTCTTTCTTTGTGTTCAGATATTTTTCCTCTTCCGGAGTCTGCATGACATAACCAAGGGCTCCCATCGTCCTCGGCACGATCGTGATCTTCTGTACCGGCTCCGCGTCTTTCTGAAGCGCACTGACAAGCGCATGTCCAACCTCATGATAAGAAACGATCCTGCGTTCCTCCTCACTCATGATACGATCTTTCTTCTCTTTTCCGACAAGAACGACTTCGACAGCTTCAAACAAGTCTTTCTGGCTGACCACCTGCCGTCCGTTCTTCACAGCATTGATCGCAGCTTCATTGATCATATTTGCAAGATCCGATCCGACAGCGCCGGACGTTGCAAGCGCGATCGCTTCCAGATCGACTGTCTCATCCATCTTTACATCTTTGGAATGTACTTTCAGCGTATCGATACGTCCTTTCAGGTCCGGTTTGTCCACGATGATCCTCCGGTCAAAACGTCCCGGACGAAGAAGCGCCGGATCCAGTACCTCCGGACGGTTTGTTGCCGCCAGCAAAAGCAGTCCTTTGTTCGTGTCAAATCCATCCATCTCGGCCAGAAGCTGGTTCAATGTCTGTTCGCGTTCATCATTGCCGCCGCCCATTGCGGTATCACGGCTTTTTCCAATCGCATCGATCTCATCGATAAATACGATACACGGCGCCATCTGCTGTGCCTGTTTGAACAGGTCACGCACACGGGACGCTCCGACACCGACATACATCTCCACAAATGCGGAACCGGACAATGAGAAGAACGGCACTTTCGCCTCTCCTGCCACCGCTTTTGCAAGAAGTGTCTTACCGGTTCCCGGAGGTCCCACAAGCAACGCTCCTTTCGGAAGCTTTGCTCCGATCCCGGTATATTTGCCCGGATTGTGCAGGAAGTCCACTACTTCCTGAAGCGACTCTTTTGCTTCATCCTGACCGGCAACATCCTGGAATGTCACCCCGGTCTCTTTCTCTACATATACTTTTGCATTGCTCTTTCCAATGCCCATCATGCCGCTTCCTTTTGACATCCGACGCATCACAAAATTGATCAGGATGCCGAACATCAGAAGCGGGAAGACGAGCGTCACAAGCAGTTCAAAGATCAGGGACGACGCCGTATCCGGAATCTCCTGACTGAATTTCACTTTCGCATCCAGAAGTCTCTGCGGAAGCGTCTCGTCGTCTACACGTCCGGCAAAATAATCCGGCATCTTTTCGACGTCCTCTTCTTCTCCGTCTTCCTGCTGACTGACGAGTTCCTCCATCTGGCTGATCAGGTTGTTCGTGGCAAGTGCACCGTTCTCCCCGTCCTTACCCAGTTCTTTTTTTCTCGCCTCGTCTGTCAATGTAATGTAAATCTTGGTTGCATCCAACGCAACCGTGTCTACCTCGCCTTTATCGACCATCTCGATAAATTTATCATAGCTGATCTCTTCCGGATTCTTATCCTGCATCAGCGAATACAGTCCCATAACAACAAAAACAGCCAGCAAGGTGGTAAACATGATAATCCCCCATCCCTGCCGGTTGCCGCCGGGACCCTTACGATTATTATTTTTATTGTCCATTATGCTCCTCCTAAACTCAACTAATCTTATTATAAATATGCACCAGATAGAAATCAACAAGAAGATTATGAAAATATTGTAAACTGAATGAATGAAAATCTTGTAAAATGAAATCATTTTGTAGTATACTGATATGCGTATCTGAAAATTATAACGAATCATGACATCGAATGGAGATAGTATTTTATGAGAACAGGTTTTGATAACGAAAAGTATTTGCGAATGCAGTCTGAACACATCCGACAGAGGATCGAACAGTTTGATCACAAACTCTATCTGGAATTTGGCGGAAAGCTTTTTGACGACTATCATGCGTCCCGGGTTCTTCCGGGTTTTGAACCGGACAGCAAACTCCGTATGCTGATGCATTTGAGCGACCAGGCAGAGATCATCATCGTCATCAGCGCCAAGGACATTGAAAAGAACAAAGTCCGCGGAGATCTCGGCATTACCTATGATACCGATGTGCTCCGCCTGATGGACTCGTTCCGGCAGAATGGTCTCTATGTCGGCAGTGTTGTCATCACGCAGTATTCCGGTCAGGAAAGCGCTCTTCTTTTCAAAAACCGGCTGGAAAATCTGAACATCAAAGTTTATATTCATTATAATATCGCCGGATATCCGTCCAACATTCCGCTGATCGTCAGCGACGAGGGTTACGGAAAGAATGAATATATAGAGACAACCCGTCCGCTCGTTATCGTAACCGCTCCCGGACCGGGAAGCGGAAAAATGGCAACCTGTCTCTCTCAGTTATATCATGAACATAAACGTGGAATCCATGCGGGATATGCCAAATTCGAGACATTTCCGATCTGGAATCTTCCGCTGAAACATCCGGTCAACCTTGCATACGAGGCGGCAACCGCAGATCTGAACGACGTCAATATGATCGACCCGTTCCATCTGGAAGCCTACGGCGAGACAACCGTCAACTACAACCGGGATGTGGAAGTCTTCCCTGTTCTGAACACGATTTTTGAAAAGATTTACGGAAAAAGCCCGTACAAATCTCCGACAGACATGGGCGTCAATATGGCCGGCAACTGTATCTGTGACGATGAAGTCTGCCGCGAAGCTTCCGGTCAGGAGATCATCCGCCGTTACTACGCTGCCCTGAACGATCTTTTAAAAGGGACATGCTCGGAAGAACCTGCTCAGAAGATCGAGCTTTTGATGAATCAGGCCGGCGTTACGATCCAGGACCGCAAAGTAGTTGCCGCTGCTCTGAACAGAGCACAGGAAACCCAGTCCCCTGCTGCTGCTCTGGAACTTCCGGACGGACGCATTATCACCGGAAAGACCTCCAATCTGCTCGGTGCTTCCGCAGCACTTCTTCTGAACGTATTAAAAGAACTTGCCGGTCTGGGACATGAACTGCACATCATCTCCCCTGAGGCGATCGAACCGATCCAGAAGCTGAAAGTAGATTATCTGAAGAGCCGCAACCCGAGACTGCATACGGACGAAGTGCTGATCGCACTCTCCACAAGCGCCGCGGCAAATGAAGATGCCAGACTTGCTCTCGAACAGCTTCCTAAACTGCATGGCTGTCAGGCACATACTTCTGTGATGCTTTCTGACGTGGATATCAAGACATTCCAGAAGCTTGGCGTGCAGCTGACATGCGAATCTGTCTACGAAAGCGGACACGGATATTATTAATGCAATTTTATACGAGGGCATCCGTCCTGTGATTGAAACAAATCACAGGACGGATGCCCTCTCTTTCAACTTTCTTCAGACTTCTTTTTTCACATCTTTTTTCTCTCCCACGATCCGGCATGCGATCCATGCTGCAAGAATACCGATCAAGATTCCTGCGGCTACATCCGACGGATAGTGGACTCCCACATATAATCTCGACAGCGCAATGAGCGTTGCCAGGATCACGGCGGGTACACCATATTTCTTCGGAAACATTTTGTAGTATACCATCGCCGCTGCAAACGATGCGCAGGAATGTCCGGATGGAAATGAAAAATCATGCTGAGGATCTACCAGTAGGATCAATCCGTCGATCACCTCATACGGTCTGGTCCGGGCAACCAGATTTTTCAACGCTACATTGGTGATCAGCGCACCGATCAAAAGGGAGATCAACGCCGCCGCACCGATCTTTCTCGTTCTTTTCGGAATCAGCAGGATCACAGACAATGCGATCCAAAACCATCCCGCATCGCCAAACCAAGTGATAAATTTCCAGATCGGCGTCATCCATTCAAACCGAAGATATTCCTGAATGAAGAGAAGTACATTGACGTCGATAAAATTATGATCCAGCTGCGTCAAAAAATCCATATTGTGTCATCCTCCATGCGTTATCTGTTCAAAATCCATTCCATTATAACACGATCTCATCGATTTTTTGAAGCTCTTCTTCTGTAAAATCCGGACTGTTTATCATTTTGATATTATCCAGTATCTGTTCCGGTCTGGACGCCCCGATCAGAACGCTTGTCACCGCATCGTCTTTTCTGACCCATTTCAGCGCCATTCTCGCAAGACTCTCGCCACGCTCTTTTGCCAGCTCATTCAGTGCGCGCGCCTTTTCGATCTTATCGGATGTCAGCCGTTCCTTATTTAAGAATCTTCCATCCGTCTTCACCCTGCTGTCCTCCGGAATCCCATTCAGATAACGATCCGTCAATATCCCCTGTTCCAAAGGACTGAATGTGATGATTCCGACCCCCTCTTCTTTTGCGGCAGCTTTCAGCCCGTTCTTTTCGATCGTGCGGTCAAAAATAGAATAACGGTTCTGATTGATCACAAACGGACAATGAAGTTCTCTTAAGATCGCGCATGCTTTTTTCATCGTCGCACCATCATAATTGGAAAGCCCTGCGTACAACGCCTTTCCGCTTTTTACCGCCTGATCGAGCGCGCCCATTGTCTCCTCCAACGGCGTTTCCGGATCCATCCGGTGATGATAGAAAATATCCACATAATCCAGCCCCATCCGTTTCAGGCTCTGATCCAGACTTGCCAGCAGATATTTTCTGCTTCCCCAGTTGCCGTATGGTCCTGGCCACATATCATATCCCGCTTTTGTGCTGATGATCAGTTCATCCCGATACGGCATCAGGTCTTCTTTTAAGATCCGCCCGAAATTTTTCTCTGCGCTTCCCGGTTCCGGTCCGTAGTTATTCGCCAGATCAAAATGCGTGATCCCATTGTCAAATGCGGTAAAACAGAGTTCCCTCATCCTCTCAAAAGAAGCGGTGTCTCCAAAATTATGCCACAGTCCCAGTACAACTTCCGGAAGCTTCAGACCACTTTTTCCGCTGGCACGGAATTTCATTGTCTCATATCGTTTTTCATCTGCAATATACATCTTACTTTTTTCTCCTTTCATTTGACACTTCTCCGAATTCAAACACATAGCGTTCAAATCCATTGATCACATGGGTATCTTGATATCTGTCATACCGTTTCTGATTTCGCCCGTAATTCATATGGACATGACCGTGAAGAAAAAAACGCGGCCTGTATTTTTCCATCAGATCCCGAAACACTTTGAATCCCTGATGCGGCAAGTCCCGGTCGTCGTTCAGCTGATATGCGGGTGCATGCGTGACCAGAATATCAAATCCTTTCTTTCTCCATAGTTTCCACCGAAGCTTCCTCACCCGCTTCTGCATCTCTTTTTCCGTATACTGATGCGCCCCGCCTGTATAACGCATCGATCCGCCGAGCCCCAGGATCCGGATCCCCTCGTATTCATAAATCTCATCTTCGATACAGGTACATCCCTCCGGCGGGATCTGTTCGTATTTTCCATCGTGATTTCCATGCACATAAAGTACCGGAACCGCCGAAAGCGTCACGAGAAACGACAAGTAGTGCGGATCCAGATCTCCGCAGGAAATGATCAGATCCGCTCCATCCAGCTTACTTTTGTCAAAATGATTCCACAGATATTTCGATTCTTCATCTGCTATCACCATGATTTTCATACTTCAGATCTGCCCTTTCTCTTTTTTGACTCCCTGCTGAAACGTTACCGGCTTCGCCTGCTCTTTCAGTTCCTCCGTCTTCGGAATACTTCCGATCACATTCTCGGCAAGCCAGTCCATCTTTATAATTTCATCCGGCGTCAGACTTCGTTCCGGGTCGTCCTGTACAATCCCGTCCTGCGAAGAGAGCACGCCGGAAAACACGTCAAATTGCCCGGATATGATCGACTGTTTGAGCAGATCTACCAGACGTTTTGTTTCATTCGGGATATTCTTTGAGCAAATGACATCGATCACTCCTGCCGACATTCCCCACCAGTAATTGATCGCTTTCTTACCCGGCGCTTTATCATCGCTCTTCCACGTTCCGTCCATGATCGTACGGATCAAAAGCTCATAGAATCTGCCCCAGTGCCAAAGCGGCATTGCCAGGCTTTGCGTGTAATCCCCCTCCTGTCTGTAAATCCCGAAAGACCTCGTCGCCTCTTCCGGGATCACCATATCTTTTCCGGAAATGCAATCCGGTCTGAGATTTCGGATCAGTTCATAAAGATCAAATCTTTTTCTGGACGTCCATTCCAAATATACCTTTACTCTCGGATTGATCATTTTTGCGCCAAGCGCAAATGCATTAATATTGGCAACCGAACCATAAATCGGATAATCCTCCAGATACAAAAGCCTGTTATTTTCCGCCATTGCACCCGCAATCGCACCCATCAGAAATTTGGCCTCATGCATCCGCGCGTAATACGTCCTGATATAACAGTGGGAAGTATTCAAAGAGCAATTCAATATCCGGACATCCGGATATGCGATTGCCGCTTTCAGACTCGCCTGCGCAAACGTTGGAGAAGTCGTAAATACAAGATTGCATCCCGACTTAATCGCCGATTCCATGCAGACTTCTATATTAGTAAGCGTTACATTTTCATAAACGACGGTGCTGACTTCATCCGGAAATGTCTGTTCCAGATGCAGACGTCCCAGTTCATGCGCATACGTCCACGCAGAGGTTCCCGGCGTTTTGGCGTAGATGAACGCAGCTTTTAATTTCGTGGAACTCATCGGCAGGATTCTGCTTAAAAGTGTCTTTTTTTCTTCTGTCGGAGCCAGTTTCAGGTCGATTTCTTTCCCACTCTGCAGCAGGGTAAATTCTTCCCAGCTTTTTGCCACCAGATTTTTCAGTTCACTCATCGTCTTATCACAGACCGCCTGATACCCATACAGTGTCACGAACGACAAAAATGCATCTCCCGGCGTAATGGACAGCTCTTTTCCGCCGCGCGCCGTATATTCTCCCAGAAAACGGGAGTATACGGAACTGAACAGCAGCCGCTCTTCTTCCGTCCATACTTCATCCGGCTTTTTTTTCATCACAGTCAAGAGCTTCCCAAAACTTCCCGTATTGCTGAACCAGATATAATTCACTTTTGAAACTTCATAAAAATCCAGAAATTCAAAATAAATCCGGTTTTCTTTTTCTTTCGTTCTCGGAGGAATGATCCGGATCACCTCTCCCGGAATCGACACGGCATCATAATACTTCATAACGCTGACCCGCTTATTTCCCTCCAGAATGTAAAATTTATTCATGTATTCATAAGCTTTGACCGGTTCCCGGATTCCCTCGGTCACATGTGCTGTGCTTAACAGAGCCCATTTGATTGCAAATTCTGTATTATCTTTTAAGATCGGCATAAAATTACCCGCAAATGCACTGCTTCGCCCGCCGGTTTTCGTTCCCACGATCAAGTCCATCGGAATCTGCACCAATCCAAGCGGCACTTCCGAATAACTTCCTTTCGGCGGCAATATGTCATCCAGAACTTCTAAAGTCGGAGGAAGTCCTTTCATCATCCGTAACTGATAATCACGCTTCCCCATTCGCTGCGCTTTGATGTAATCTTCTTTTGACATTGCCCTCTCCTTCTTGTCATATAAACCATCTTGTCTTATAAACTATCTTGTCTTATAAGCCGACTTTTCTTATTTTCTCCTGTTCTTTTCCCATCCTGCTGTCATTTTTTTGAAAAAATATGTTTCAAAAAAACATACACAACAATTCCGAATGCGATCAGATATCCAAATGCTCCCAGCGCCGGAATCCCCCAGATCTTCGGGCGCATATCCGTCGTACAGATAATACTGGAACTGATCAGAAGCGCCATGACCCATAACCCCATCACGATATTGCGGACCAGCCTGCGTAAAAGACGCTCCAGTTCATCCGATGCATGCAGATCCAGATTTACTTTTGTCTGCCCTTTCAGATGCCCCTGCATCAATTCCGCCAGAAGCGACGGAAGTTCAATCGACTTATACATGGATCTGTACAGACTCTTTCCGACGCCTTTCAGTGTCTTTTTCCAGTCTTCCGTCCGAAAAATCCGATCTTTCATCCTTGCCGCAGCAATCTCCACCATATTGATCTCCGGAGAAATATCTGCCAGTACGCCCTCCATATGCGTCAGCCCACGAGCCAGCATCGTGAGTCCGTGCGGCATGACGATCTTATTTTCTTTCATCACATCCATCATGTCCATAAGAATTTCCGCCACATCAATCTGCCCCATATCCATCGTGCCGTATTTGACAAACATCGCGCTGATGCTTTCATATAAAATACTCGGATCCGGCTGTTCTTTAAATTCTCCAAGCGCCATCACCGCTTCCTGGATCATGCTGATATCTTTTGCCGCCACACCGCGGACTGCCATTTCAAGCTGCTGCCTGTCCCGTTCCGTCAGACGTCCCATCATCCCCATATCGATCCAGATGATCTTGCCGTCCCGTACGCGCAGATTTCCCGGATGCGGATCCGCATGAAAAAAACCATCCTCGATCACTTGCCTGATAAAGTTATCTGCCAGTTTACTTCCGATCTCATCAAGATCATAGCCGTTCGTACGCAGCGTTTCCTTGTCGTCAATCCCAATGCCGTCAATATATTCCATGACAAGCACATGCGTCGTCGTATATTCCTGATACAGTTTCGGGACGCCAACGAATATAACTTCTTCATTCTGTTTTCGGAATTCTTCCATATTGGCAGCTTCCGTCAGGAAATTCATCTCTTCCCGCGTGACACTCCATAATTCATCCAGAACCATGTCCAGATCGACCATGCCTTTTAAACTGACCGGCGGCAGAAGTCGAACTGCCTTTTTCAGCAGCGCGATATCTCTCGCCATCGTCTCATAGATCCCCCTGCGCTGCACCTTGATCACAACCTGACTGCCGTCCTGAAGTACCGCACGGTGTACCTGTGCGATCGAAGCAGCTCCGAGAGGTGTCTCCTCGATCTTTTGAAAGATCACATCCCATGAAACTCCATAAGCGTCTTCCAGAACCCGTGCCACTTCCACAAACGGCATCGGCGCCACCTCAGACCGCAGGCGCATCAGTTCTTCGCAGTACCGCTTCGGAAGAATATCCGAATGCATCGACATGATCTGTCCCAGCTTAATGTACGTTGGTCCTAGATCTTCCAAGATCAGCCGCAGCTTTTCCGGCGTAACACCCCGGGTAATGCCATGTTTCCGCAGTACAGCGGTTATCTCCCTCAATCGTCCCTTGTATTCCGGAGCTTCCTGCTTACTCATCCGCACTCGCTTCCTTTACATTCTCCGCACCTTTTTCATCCGATGGTACGTTTTCCGTCTCAGAAGTATCCGTTTTTTCAGCTTCCGGTTCTTCCTCCTGCTGATCAAGCTGGCTCAGCCGCTCTTTTAATCGGGTAATCTGTTCGGGTGTCATCTTCTCCAGCAGCTCGTCCAGTTCCTCCGGATCCGACACTTTCACGGAAACATTGACTTTCTCTTTCATCGTCTTCTTAATATTGTGTTTCAGCTCCTCATTCAGAACCTTTCCCTGTTCGACGGTCAATTCCCCCTTTTTCACCATCTCATCCAGAAGTTCTTTGGATTTCTCTGTCGTTGTCGCAACCGCTCCGATTCCTGCTAATAATATTTTTTTAATGTTTTCTCCGATTCCATCCATAATTTTCTTCTCCTCCGTATTTTCTGATTCGTATTTTCTGATTTACCTTTTCTGTCCGAACTTTACTCTGCTATCGGCTTCCTCCTCTTTTTTGTCCGGACTTCGCTCTACTTAAGGACCATACACAAAAATTCCAGTCCCTCCGGGACAAACAGGATCAGCCCTGCGATCACTGCCATTATCGCCGCAAGAAGAACTGCGCCTGCCGCCGCATCTTTCGCCAGTTTCGCAAGCGGTTTCCGCTCTTCGGTCACAAGATCCACAACGGCTTCCACTGCAGTATTTACGATTTCCAGCGACATAACCAGACCGAACAAACAAAAGCAGATACACCACTTCCATGCGGCAATCCGAAAGATCGCCCCCGCCAAAATGACAAGGATCATCACACAGCAATGGATCTTCATGTTCCGCTCTTTTTTTATGACCGCGGTGATCCCCTCCCAGGCATATCCGAAACTTTTGTGAAGTGGTTCTTTCTTTTCACCGCCCATCTTCCGCCTCCTTTTGCCCTGCCGCCCGAAGATTTTTCATTCATCATAAAGCGGGGCTGTGATAAAATACTATGCCTGTATTTTATCACAGCTCCGACTGATTTGCTATATTTTCTGCTATCTTCACTCGGCGATTCCGCTTTGTTTCCCTGGCAGATTTCTTCTTTCATAGTGTCTTTATACAATTTGTTTTGTAAGCGGTCTGGCAGACTCACGAATAATCAAATCTAATTCAAATCCCCCTCCCGCCGCTTCACATTCTTCATGATTGATCTGAGAAATCAAAAGTTCTACTGCCTTTGCACTCATTGCTTCAATCGGAACATTCACAGTTGTCAGCGCCGGATTGCAATACTGTGCAAATTCAATATTGTCAAAAGAACCAAGCATCATATCATCCGGAACACGAATCCCATGATTTTTCAGACAATTCAGTGCTCCAATCGCCATAACATCTGTATCACTCAAAATTGCATCCGGAAGTACTTTTTGACACAATATCTGTTCTGCCGATTCGTATCCGGTCTCCATCACATATTCTTTTTCCAATCGAATAATACTGTGTGGCTCTAAATGATACTGTTCCATTGTCTGCAAAAAACCTTTTAATTTAGGTTCATTTAAAACGTCCTTTGTTTTGCATCCTATATAGGCAATTCTTTGATTTCCCAATTGAATTAAATACTCGCACATTTTTTGTATTCCAGATGTAAAATCCGCATGAACGATCTTCTTAGAATCATACTCACTAAAATACCGACTGGAATTACTCATAATCACCATTGGTACTTCACTATGGCGTTTTGCAAAATCAATCGATTGATCCATATCATGGAAATAACAAATGATAACGCCGCTAAAATAATGGATTGGCAATGTTTCAAATAGCGTATCGATATTCCCATTTACATCGCTGATAGAATAGAGAACGACGGAATAGTTATAATCCATTGCTTTTCGGCGAATTGTATTAAACAGTGCCGCGTGAAATGGATTTCTTATCTCCTGAGCAAGCACCGCAATTGTCCTGGAATCCTGTACTCGTAAATTTCTCGCAAACAGATTCGGCTTATAATTTAACTTTTTAATTGCTTCCTCAACCGCGATCCGTTTATCTGCTCTTAATGAATCCGGTGTATTCAGATATTTTGATACTGTCCCTACGGAAACGCCTGCAAGTTTAGCAACATCTTTTATAACTGCCACGGAAATTTCCTCCTACTCTTGATCATAGAATTATTATACCAATAATTTATGTTATTTCCAGTAATTTCCAGCATTGTTTTTATATTTCTATCTATCTTTCTGGTACAAGCATAATTTTCATCGCCTCCGGATTTTTTTCGCCTGCTTCAAATGCTTCTTCCCACTCTTCCAAAGAATAAGAATCGGAAATCAAACCATCAGTTCGAATCAATCCGCTTTCAATCCCTTTGATCACGGATGCAAATGTCAATGCCGATAAATGTGACCCTTGAATCTGTAATTCTTTTCCATCTCCAATCACATTCCAATCTGCTTTCACTTCATCAGCAAAAACTCCCATTTGTACATACCGTCCATGATTTTTCAATGATTGTAATCCCTGAGTTACGCTCCTCGGACTTCCTGACGCCTCAATATATACATCACATCCATATCCTTCCGTTAATTTTAGAATTTCTTCCTCTACGTTACATTCTGTTGGATTTAAGACATGATCCGCACCAAACTCTTTTCCCATTTTCAGACGATACGGCTTCACATCAATTCCGATGATCATCTTCGGCAAATAAAGTTTCGCCAAATTCACCATAGATGTTCCTATCGCACCTAATCCTGCAATAACCACTACATCATCATGAGTGATCTTGCCTAATTCTACCGCGTGCATTCCGCAGGCAATCGGTTCGATCAAAACAGCTTGCTCTGTGGTGAAAGAATCTGGTATCTTATGTACAATACTATTTTTATGGAGTTTTATATACTCTGCAAATCCGCCTTGTATATGTTGTTTAAAACCGTATACTGCGGATTCTGTACACATCCAATATTTTCCTTCTCTGCAAAACTTACATTTTCCACATGGAGCGATCTGTTCTGCAACGACCCGATCCCCAATTTTAAATTCTGTACACCCTCCCCCGACTTCTACAACCTCACCAAAAAATTCGTGTCCGCCGATCACAGGCGCCTCTATATATCGATTTTCCTCACTTGTGCCCCAAATCCGAATCCCCCCATGATAAGATTTCACATCTCCTGCACAAATACCACAGCCTTTTACTCTTAAAAGTAATTCTCTGTCTCCGATCGTAGGGATCGGCACTTCCATCAAGCGATTATTATATGGTGCATACGAAACAAGTGCTTTCATTTTTCCTTCCATTTTAATCTGGTCTCCTTTCCCAAACACTCCCAACTATTTCCCGGTATGCTGATATGCAAGATAAGTATTCTGTACTTTAAACATTCCTCCATCAATCCCTATAATTTCTCCTGTCACATATCCGCCCTCCGGAGATGTTAAAAAACCAACCAGAGCTGCAACATCTTCTCCTGTTCCAAATCGGTTTAAACAAAGATCTCTTACCTGCTCGTCTCCCCGTTCCTGAATCATTGCATCCGTCATGTCTGTATGAATGATTCCCGGTGCGTACGCATTTACCGTAATATGATATGGTCCCAGTTCTGCCGCTCCTATCTTCGTCAACATATCGACACCTGCTTTACTTGCCGCATATGCTACAAGTCCACAATCTGCAAAATGTCCAGAAATCGAAGAGGCGTTTACAATTCTTCCATATTCATTTTTCTTCATATATTCTGCAACATTTTGTACCATATAAAACTGACTTTTGAAATTCGTGTTCAACACACGATCCAAATAATCGCCATCCATTTCATCAATAAAACGAAAATCGAAAATACCTGCGTTATTTACAAGAATATCTATTCTTCCGAATTCTTCGCCAACCTGTTTGACAACCTTTTTTACTTCTTCTTCTTTTGAAACATCCGCCTGAAAAATCTGACATTCCTGCTCATATTTTTTCATTTCTTCTAACGTGTATTTCGCACTTTCTTCATGGGAACGATAGATCGCACAAACAATATTTCCTCTCTTTGCCAATTCAATACTGATCGCCTGTCCCATCCCTCTCGTTCCGCCTGTTACAATCGCAACTCTTTTATTCTGCATAAGAACCCCTCCATTCAATCTTCAAAATATGGCATCACCGCAAACGACTGCGCCGCTCCGTCAATCCAGTTTAATCTTGCATATTCCACAACAACATTTTCCGTACTTGTCAAAATTGCAGAATAACAAGTCGACGTGGGTATTTTCATCTCCCACTGCTCCAACTGATCCATCCTCACATGTTTTGCAGTCATCGGATAAACGAAAATATGCTCCAATGTTACCGGTTTGTCTCCATTATCAAAAATCAAGTGCATTGTCACTTCCGCCTGTTTTTCACCTGTATTTAATATCGTAATACTTTCATGAGAAGGTGTCGGCATCTCTCCGGGTTCTTTCATATATAAATCCGGTATACACCATTTTTTATGTCCCATACCCATACTCATCTCTGTTTTCAACTCCCTATTTTCATGATATTTTAGCAGCTCTTTTCCTGCGGATCACATCTACAATAACCGCTAAGACAATAATTCCGCCTTTTACCATTCTTTGTGCGCCTTGAGGCACATTCAATAGATTTAATCCATTTGCCACAATTCCGATGATCAATGTACCGATCAGCGTACCTACAAGAGTTCCCTCTCCCCCATTCATAGAAGTTCCGCCGATCACAACCGCTGCTATTGCGTCCAATTCAGCGCCGTCTGCATTTGTCGGCACAGCTGAATCCAGTCTTGATGTCAACACGATTGCCGCAACTCCGCAACAAAATCCACTGATCACATATGCGATACATTTTACTTTCTTCACATTAATTCCGGAAAGCTTCGCACAATTTTCATTTCCGCCGATTGCATAAATATACCTTCCATATTTTGTATACTTTAAAACATAAGCTGCGATCACAAACATCACGACCATGATCAAGATCGTAAAAATCGGAATTCCTCCATATCTTCCTGTAATTGCCAAAAACTCTTCCGGGAATGTATATATCGGCTGCCCTCCTGTAATCGTATATGCCGCGCCTCTGGCGATCGACATCATACCTAAGGTTGCGATAAAAGGCGGCAAATCAAATCCAGTAATCAAAAGCCCTGTCACAAGTCCGATTGCCGAAGCAAATACAAGACTCAATAATAAACTGACCAATACCGGAAGATTCCATTCTTTCATCATCAAAGCCATCATCAATCCGGTCACTGCAATAATCGAGCCCACCGAAAGATCAATTCCACCAAGCAAAATAATAAACGTCATTCCAATTGCAATTAAAAAATTGGTAGAAATCTGCTGCGATACATTTAGTAAATTCGACGCCGTTAAAAAACTACTGCTTGCAAACGAAAGCGCCACGCACAATACAACAAGCGCGATTAAAATTCCTAGATAACTCGTTCCTTTTTTCTCGCTCTTTTTGACTTTCATCACACTATCCCCTTCCTTCTGCTCCTACGGCTAACGTCATAACATTTTCTTGATTTGCTTCTTCTCTGGTCAAGGAGCCGCTTACCTTTCCACGCGCCATGACCATGATTCGATCACAGATTCCGAGCAATTCCGGAATCTCCGAGGTAATCACTACAATCGCCTTTCCAGCTTTCGCCATTTCATTGATCAGATTATAAACCTCAATTTTTGCACCGACATCAATTCCACGAGTAGGTTCATCTAAAATCAATACTTTACATTCTGATAATAACCATTTTGCAAGAACTACTTTCTGTTGATTTCCACCAGAAAGATTTTCTACTTGCTGGAATGCAGATGGTGTTTTTATATTTAATTTTTCGATATATTTATTTACCGTCTGTGCTTCTTTTCCCAGATTTATATGACCATTTTTCTTGAATTTATCCAAAGCAGAAAGTGTAATATTCTCTCCAACGCTTAATTTCAGAACAAGACCTTCTCCTTTTCGATCTTCTGTCACAAATCCTATTCCTGATTCAATCGCATCTTTCGGACTATTAATCCGGCATTCTATTTCATCTAAATAAATCTTTCCGGAAGACTTCTGCTCCAATCCGAAAATCGCCCTTACCGTTTCTGTTCTCCCTGCCCCTACCAAACCGCCGATACATAAAACCTCGCCTTCCCGAACGGAAAAACTGACATCCTGAACTTTAGTTCCCGCACATAAATGTTCTACCCGAAACAATTCTTTTCCGATTGATTTTTCTATTCGCGGATATTTTTCTTTTAATTCTCGTCCAACCATCAAACGGATAATATCATCCATATTTACATCCGAAATATTTAATTCTGAGATCGTACAGCCATCCCTCATTACAGTTGCGCGATCACAAATCTCCAGCACTTCTTCCAATCGATGTGAAATATAAATAACCGCAACTTTTTCTTTTTTTAGTTTTTCTACGATTCGGAATAAATTTCTCGTTTCTCTTGCTGTCAGCGGTGCCGTTGGCTCATCCATAATAATAATTTTCGCATGCATGGAAAGCGCTTTTGCAACTTCAACCATCTGTTGCTGTGCAATTCCAAGATCCCGAATATAATCGTCTGCTCTTACATCCACTTCCAGATCTCTCAGCAGTTTCTCCGCTTCTTCATATACGTTTTTCCAATTAACCTTTATCGGATTACTCATTTTATATCTTCCAAGGAAAATATTTTCCGCAACTGTAAGCGTTGGAATCAGATTTAATTCCTGATATATGATACTGATCCCCAAATCTTCTGCAATTTTAGGATTTCCTAATTCTGTCTGCTTGGAAAATACTTCTATCGTTCCTTCATCTTTTGTATAAGCTCCAGATAAAATTTTCATCAAAGTAGATTTTCCCGCCCCATTTTCACCTAAAAGTGCATGGACCTCGCCCTCTTTCACATGGAGACTCACATGATCCAGCGCTAACACACCCGGAAAACGTTTTGTAATATTTTCCATTTTTAAAATATATGTTTCCGCCATCATTACCTCCTACCAACTTTACTTAAACAGGAGAAGTCTTTTCAAGACTTCTCCCCCTGTAATTTTCAGGAATCCAGTCCTGTATCCTAAATTTCAGCTATAACACTACATTTCTTTTTTACCAATCAATCTGCTTCTGACGGAAACTGATCAGCGTTCTCTTCCCATATAATTTCCGTATCCACATTTTCAAATAAATCTACATCTTCGCCATTGAAAAGCTTATCCAATGCTTCCACGCATGCAACACCAGTTCCCGGTCCTCCAATGGAAACTGTTGACATCAGATCACCAGCCTGTATACTTGCAACTGCATTTGGATTACCATCGAAGCTTACAACTTTTGCATTAGATCCAGCTTCTTTCACTGCTTGCACTGCACCAAGTCCCATTTCATCACACAAAGCAAATATAACATCGATGTCCGGGTTTGCTTGTAACATATTTGCAGCGGCATTCATTCCTTTTTCTCTTTCCCAATCGCCTGCCTGACTAGCTACTACTTCAATTCCCGGATATTTTTCTGCTGCCTTATCCACAAATCCTCCCATTCGTTCTGTTGTATGATCTGATGGAAGACCTTCTACTATCGCCACTTTTAACTCTTCGCCAATATGCTCAGCTACGAAATCACAAACCTTTCCACCTGCTTCATACTGATCATATTTTACATAACATGCTACTTCTCCACCCGCTAATTCGTTTTGTGTATTAAACATGATTACCGGTATTTCTGCTTCATTTGCTTTTTTTACCGCTGCAACAATCGCATCTGCATTGATCGCACATAAAATGATTCCATCTACCTGCTGTGTGATCATATCTTCTACAATCTGTACTTGGGATGCATAATCAGACTCCGATTCCGGCGCTAATGTCTTTAATTCATATCCAAGCTCTTCACACGCTTCTTCTGCTCCGGAGATTACTGATTTGTAATATGGAGAAATCATAGCCGGAGGTACCAAGGCAATTGTTTTCTTCTTTGCACTATCTTTGGATCCACTTTCATCTGGCGAAGTGTCACCGCCACTGCCACATGCCGCAAGGGAGAATACCATACAAACAGATAATAACAATGCTGCTATTTTTTTCATTCCATTTCCTCCTTTTCACGAGAATTAAATCAATTCATTAATATTTGATTTAATCCCTTATTTTAAATATTTCTTTTAATTTGAATCGATTCATTTTATAGCTTTATGTTAGCACTACTTTTTATAAACTTCAACACTTTTTTTCTTTTTCTACAATAGGCACAATTTTTTCATTTTATTTTTATATAATTTGTACAAAGACAGAATTTTCCCACTTTTCTTTCTAATCGTTTATTTTTATATAGAATCCCTCTGTATGTTCTGAACTTTGCCTGAAACGGCATTGACTTTTTGACACGAATCCCGGATCATCCTTTTCGATCATCCGGGACTTACAGACTCATCATATAATGAGATTGAACTTATTCAGAAATTTTATTTACGAACTCTTCCATAGACGCCGATTGAACTGCTATTTTTGCCCAATCCATCAATGTTTCCTGCTCCGATACAGAAGTAATCTTCTCTCTGATCGGTTCCGGAATCTCCCCTAAAATTTCCAACATTTTTAATAACATGTCACGCGCACCTTGTGTCTGACCTAGCTTCCATCCTATCTTTTCACCTTCGGCACGTTCTTCCTTCAATTTTTCTTCCAAAAGCATAAAACGCTCCTCCATTTCCCGGTTTGCTTTTACTCTTTGAACTGAATCCTGAAGTCTGCGGACATAAGAATCATGAAAATCTTTTTGACTTTCTTCTAAATCCGCTTTCACATATTCCAAAAATGTCACCAGTTCTTTCGGAACTTCCTCCCGATTCTTCCCTTGCGTACTCAAAAAAATGATCTGCCTTGCATCTTCCAATTTTACATTGACATCTTCTTCACATTTCATCTTGAATGTGTACCGATAGAGTTCTTTTCCAAATGGATCAAAATCACAAATAAACACCACAAAACTTTTCGGCAGTTCTTCATAGTCTCTGCCGCTTTGCAGCATCTCCATGTCCATCTGGCTTTGATAATAGCGGCTTCTTTTTCCAAGTACCGGTCTTCGTGATGCCTGCATTTCTACATTGTAACAAGTATTCTTCTCATCCCTCGCATACACATCCAAACGAACGCCTTTATATTCCGGATGATAAACCATACTCTTTTCCTTGCTCACTTCAATCCGGTCAATAGAAATATCAAGAATCATCTCCAACAATTCTCTGCAGTTTTCCGGATCGGACATCACCGCACCAAACATAAAATCATCTTTTATCGTAAGTTCCCTTAACTTTCTTCCCATATATTTCCTCCTATATACAGAGGAATTCTACAGAATATAGTATAGCATGTTCCCTAAAAAAATGATATGCACTTTCTTCACTTTCTTATCCCAATATCTCCTGTGCAGCCTTAAAAAATGCCCGTTCTGTCTCCTGCACTTCCATCGTCACTTTCCGTTCCTGCTCCTCCCCCGGATGCTTTACGGTTACTTCGATCAATGTCCCCGGCTCGATCCCATCACCGAAATTCTCCTTTAAGAACGGATAAAAATCCGGATGATTCTGAATAAACTGATGACGCTCATTCAACATTTTCATTACTGTAATCGGATTAATCATATTCCACACCTCTAAAATAAATCTCCGGATGGGATCTGTTCCGATCAGATCCTACCCGGAAATTGCTTTTCTTTCGTTTTTACTTTTTTATTATTCGCTTACTTTTTCCAATCTGCAAACAGATCAGCCTGATAAATACCGTCTTCGATCAATTTTCGGAAAGAATCGACTACAACCGGCTTGTCCTCTTTGTATGTAACACCAAACCAACGATCTGCAGTTTCCAACACTTTGACACTTACCAAATCTTCCTGAAGCAATTCGTCAATGTAAATCGGAAGAAGATACTCTGCTTTCTCCTCATTCCCCTCCATATTCTCAAAAAATACCGAAAATCCCTCTTCCAGCATCGAGATAAACTCCGGCGTCAAGCCCCACATATTCATCGAAACATTTGCCAATTCATCAATTGGATATAAGTTGCCGTCTGCTTCTACCGCTGCACCATCTGCCGTCTTTACGATATTGGAAGTCTCGTCCACTCCGGTCAAGAATCCGTCAGAATCTACTTTGCATACACCTCTTGTAACACCGCCATTTTCGCTCAATGTATTTTTCAGGATAAAACCTGCCATACAAAATGCATTTGCACGATCCGGTGTATAATCCTGTAAGAACTCATGGATTTTTACAAATGCTTCTTTTCCATAATAGTCATCTGCATTGATCACTGCAAACGGCTCTTTTACAATATCTTTGCATGCAAGGACTGCCTGACCGGTTCCCCACGGTTTTTTCCGTCCTTTCGGAACAGAAAATCCATGTGGAATATCCGACATTTCCTGAAATGCATAACCGATCTCCACACCTTTCGCCGCGCAAAGTTCCTCCATACGATTTCCGATCGCTTCTCTGAAATCTTTCTCAATATCTTTACGGATAATAAATACGATCTTATCAAATCCAGCCTCTACCGCATCATGAATCGAATAATCCATGATGATCTCGCCGTTTGGTCCAACCGGTTCAAGCTGCTTGATGCCTCCCCCGAATCGTGATCCAATTCCTGCTGCCATAATAACCAATGCGGTCTTCATCTTAAAACCCTCCCGTGCTTTTCTATTAACGTAATTTCTCTTTTTGAAGCTATTATACCAGTTCTCCCTCACAAACTTCAAGTGCTGCTTCTATAACTTTCAGTACTATCTGTATCCAATACTTCTGTCTCAAAGCGAACGGATCGATATTCCAATGCTCCAAATTTATATCCAAAAATGTGTTTTCCAATCTGTTGGAAGATTCATTGCTGTAAGACTAATTACACAAATATTATTTTGGATCAGCTTATCTAAGGCATCTGCGAATACTGTCCATTCCTCGTCAGATGAACGCAGATACTTCATCGCCAGTAAGATTTGATACAAACCATTGTGTACCGGTGGCGGCGTAACTTTATCTGTATCCATGAGGCAAGCATTTTCTGTGATGGATTTACCTGATTTCCTTTTTTCGATTTATATTGGTAATTAGCCGCCAATATAGAATACGAACTTCCAATACCTGTTTTCAAATTCTTAATTATCTTCGATAGCGTACCAAATGAAAGAACTTCAACAGCTGCCCATACAGGCACCTCTCCATCATGATTATCAAAATTATGTTTGATAAACACATCATTAGAACGAGCGATTTCTGGCGCTACTGTAGACATATTCTGCCAATACAGTTTTTTCTCTTTAAAGGTCGATGAATCCTGCAAAATTCTTTGCAACATTATCGTACAAATGAAACGAATATCCACGCAAACGATAAAATCCAACAGACATTAGTTTTTTACATTTTTCTACACTTTTTGACATCGTCATATGCTTTATATTGTTGCATTGTCAATAAAACATGCTTTTTAATATCATATTTTGTGCTATTGCGTGATTTATAATGTGATATATACACACGAAAAATGATTTTAAATGTACCAGAGGGGTGAGATTTTGTACGAAAATGATTTTGCGAAACGATTATCGGAATTGCGTATTCAGAAAGGGGTATCTGCAAGGGATATGAGTTTGTCGCTCGGACAAAATTCCGGATATATCAACCATATCGAAAACCGGCAGGCATATCCTTCTATTCCGGTCTTCTTTAATATATGCGACTATTTTAATATCTCACCGGAACAATTTTTTTCAACAACAGAAAAAGATCCCGCCTGTATCTCAGCGATCGTGGATGATTTAAAACTGCTGAACGCAGAACAGCTCCACTGTCTCGCCGTGACCATTCGGGATCTCGGAAAGATCTGATCATAGATGGGACGTAAATCGTCCCATCACAATCTCATGTGTTGTCTCGATTCTTTTACTCCCCGCCCGGTCCATCGTGCCTCGGCACTTCATCCGGAATCACTTTTAAAACAGTGTTCGTTTTAGGTATCCCGGAGATCAGAAAATTATAGATCCGACGGCTTCCTTTCCACCTCTGCTTTTGCATAAAAACTTCGTTGTGCCCCATCTACAAACGCATTTTCTTTCACATACAGTCGGTCTTCTATCTTCACATCTTCACTGGATGCCGCCGCCTGCACGATAAACGATCCGCTCTCAATCTTCCACCGCATATCCGCATCCAAAAATGCCATCTGGCTCGGAGCAACTTCAAACCGTACTTTTGCACATTCTCCGGCCCTGATCTTCACTCGTTTGAAGCCAACCAGTTCTTTCACCGGACGGGTCATCGATGCATATTCATCGCTCATATACAATTGAACGACCTCTTCTCCGTCCACATTTCCTGCATTTTTTACAGTCACATCAATCTTCCATGACTCGAACGGATCGATTTCTTTTTTGACAATCTCCATACTTTCATATACAAACTCGGTATAGGAAAGTCCGTGTCCGAAGCAATACCGCGGCTTATGAGATCCATCGGCATAATCCTGAAATCCGATGCTTTCGCCCGCGTGATAACTGCTGCCCCGTTCATGACTGTAATAAACCGGGATCTGCCCTGCATTCAGCGCAATACTGACCGGAAGTCTTCCTGCCGGATTATAAGCGCCGAGCAATACATCCGCAACCGCTTCCGCGCCGTAACGCCCCGGCGTCCATGCTTCAATCAGCGCATTTAGCGTCTCATCCGCCGCATCACTGCTCACCGGACGTCCGTCAAAATGTACCCCTACTGTCGGTTTTCCCAAGTTTGCAAGTTCACGCAAAAACAGCTCCTGACATTCCGGGATCCGGATATCCATCGAATCAATTCCTTCCCCCATCGTGCATCCGGTATTCCATCCGTATTTTCCACCTAACGTCACGATCACAAGGTCGGATTCCGCCGCCAGTTTCAATGCTTCTTTAAAATACGACGTGTCATTTCCAGCCTGCGGATATCCGTAAGCATACTGCACATCCCAGTCCGGACAGCGCTCTTTTAGTTCTTCATAGAGACTGTGGATTCCCGGATAACATTTGCGGATCAGCGTGTCTGTCTGCGGATGTTCCATCAATATCTTACTTCCCGGATAGGTTTCTGTCGGAACTTTTTCTTTCATGGCATTATCACTTCCCTCGATTCCTGCCATTGTGTTAACGCCACCGAGAGAATTTTCAATTCTCGCAATGTACATGTAGCATCCCATAACTGCCCGGGTTGTTCCTCCGTGCCACCCGATCACCGCTACTTTTTTCTTCTTTCCGGAATTTTCCTTTCTGTCCTGTTCCGCTGCATTTTTCAACGGCAGCACTCCGTCGTTTTTCAGCAGGATCATTGCTTCTCTCGCCATATTTCTGCTGATCGCCTGCGCCTCTTTCTCTTGTATGACCGCATCCCGCGCTTCCTTTTCCATCGGAAACGGATTTTCAAATAATCCAAGACGGAATTTGTGGATCAGTGTTCTTCTGACTGCCTGATCCAAAATCGCCATGTCCACTTCGCCTTTTGCAAATCTGGCTTTCAAATCCTCATTAAAGGACTCCACCTGCGGCAGCTCTACATCCATCCCGGCGCGCATGGCGATCTCTCCGGCTTCCTCCATGGATTCTGCCACACGGTGATTTGTATGAAGCTGGCTGATCGAAGAATAATCGGCGATCACCGTTCCGTCAAACTTCATTTCCCCACGCAAAAGATCTGTCAGAAGCCCCCGGCTTCCACCTGCCGGCATACCATCGTAACTTGCGTACGCATTCATCACGCTTCCGATTTTCGCTTCCGTAACCGCCGCCTGAAACGGCTTCGCATACACTTCCCGGATTTCCCGCGGATTCGTTGTCGTTTTTGCCGCATGGATCCCTCCCATGCCGCTCATAAATCCAAGAAAATGTTTTCCGCACGCAAAAATTCCATCCTTGACATTCCCGTCATTCTGCAGCCCCTGTACATAGGCGGATCCCATCGCCGCCGCCAAAGTTCCGTCTTCACCAAACGTCTCCCCCTGCCGCCCGAACCGGGAATCTCTACAAAGATCCAATACCGGTGCCAATCCCTGATGGATTCCGGCTGCGCGGGTCTGTCTGCCGATCGCATATCCCATCTGTTTTTCCAACTCCGGATCCCAGGTCGAAGCCTGTGCCACCTCGATTGGAAAATTTGCAACTTCCGGAAGCAAAGATCCGGTTGCCGTCTCCACATGGAAAATTGCCGGGATATGATGCGGGCTTGCCTCCATGATCCGTTTCTGTAATTCCCCGATCACAGTTTCCCCCTCGTCCAGTGTTTCCAGCATGCTCGCAAACAGACAGGAAACCTGTCCCATTCCATACGGATATTCCCCATTTTCCAACAATCGCTCCGCAAACCCACACTGTGTCTGGGCAAATTTTTCATCTAAACTCATTTTCGCTAACAGATCGTCCGCCCGCTCTTCCGCAGACAGTGTCGGATCTAAATATTTCTCATACATCTCTGTTTTCTCCTGTTTCATTATGATTTTATACGCCTGTCTTTTTTGCTTCTTCTTTTACATCAGAACCTGTTTCCAGTACAAATTCCGCAAAATCAATCACTCCGGTTCCGCAAAACGTCAAATACAGTGCCGATACCCCATCCGGAAGCCGTACCTCTGTCTTCACTTTACTCCACGCTTCCGATGAAAGATGCAGACTGACCGTTCCACACACCTCTCCATCTTTCGTTGTACGAACTTCGATCACCCCCTCTGCCTTTCCGCGAAATGTCAAACTGCGAAGAATGGTGTGATTGCAATCAAAGTATTTAAATCCCACAGTCGCACCATCTTTCAGATTCTTCACATACTGTGTCGGGAACACCGCCTCTTTTTTTGCCACATCAGATTCCGGCTCTATATCTCCGATATCCTGTGTCAAATACGGATCCTCCATCCTCATTGCAAGTGGATGAGAGAATTTCGCTCCGTTTTTCCCTGTCAGATGGCAACAACAGTAAGCCGGGTATCGACCTGCCCCCCGAAGCGGTCCTCCATTTAGACCGCAGGATGTCACTTCCGCCTGATGGATCGTTCCGTCCGCATCCATCCTGATTCGCTCCGCACATCCCTGTCTGCTGAAATTCGTCCGATTTGTCTGACGATGATAGAATACATACCAGTCCCCGTTAATAAATTCTATTCCGCCATGAGTATTTCCAAGTGGATTTACTGCCTCTTTTTCGGTTCTTCCGTCCAGATATATGTCTGCCAGATCCACAACCGTTCCACCATAAGTATACCCGCCATCCGGGCGGTCGCTGACCGCATAACACAATTCATGACTATTCACAGATGAATAGACAAAGTAATACTTCTCTCCAACTTTTCGTATCGAACTTGCCTCAAAGAATTCGTGTCCTTCAAAGCCGGTTCCCTCACTATGAAAAATATCGGGAAGCAATACTATAGGTTCGGTTTTTACTGTCAACATATCCGATTCCAACTGCATTACAAGCGACTGCAAATCAGATCCCATCTGCTCTTTTCGCATCGCTGCATGACCGGAATATAAATATACTGTTCCGTTATCAATGAACACACCCGGGTCAAAATTTTCAATATCTTCTTCTTTTAAGCCAAGCGGCGTTCCGTCCGGATGCTGTACATACCCCAGAAACTCATACTGACCTGCCGGTGTATCACAGACTGCCACCGCGATCTCCGGAAGAAAATCTAGACAATAGTATAAATAATAACGCCCGTCCAAGCCGCAAACCACATCCGGCGCCCACTGGGCATGTACGCCCCTCGGGTTCAGATCTTCGGCTTTCTCCGGTTCAATACCAAAAAGCAGAGGCTGCTCCGGCGCATCTTCCGGAATATTCTGATTTCGCGGATCCTGTTCTTTGCGCAAAATAACCCCCTCATACTTCCAATCAGACAGATCCTGTACATTCGCCGAATAACATACATAGTCATTCAGACAAAATCCTGCCGCTCCGAATCGATCATGACTGCCATACAAATACACACGATCTCCAAACACATGCGGTTCTCCGTCCGGAATATACTCATAAGATGGTAAATATGGGTTCAAAGCCTGTTTATTCATAATCTTCAATCCTCCATTCGTCTTTCCAATCCAGATATGCCATTTCCCTATCAAATCGAAACGGAAGCCAGACATAATCCGCGATCGATGTATTTTTCTCACGATCCGGAATCCATGTCGATTTTTGCATCAGATTTTTCATGATTTTCTCTTTTTCCTCACGATCGAGCTCTTCGTCAAAAATAGTATCGAAGAATTTTGCATATGTCTCATAAGGCACTTCCATCTCCTGCGGCGCCCACCGATCTGCCACTGCGATATACAGATCTTTCTTTCCCTCCACTTTAAATACAGAAGAAATCTGAGAGTGATAGGACGTTCTGCTCTCATCTTCCGGATGCGGATCTCCCAGCACCGTATACGGCCCGTGCCAAGTATCTGCAATTGCAGCCTCTGATGGATTCGGCATATATCCGGTTGTTCCGGAAGTTATGAGGTAATGTTTTCCTTTTCTTGTAAAGTGTGCAGTTGCTTCTCTCACATGCGGCGGATGGGAATGTGGGAAATGTGTGCTGTAATATCCCGTCACGTCCGTATAATCTTCCGTCAGATCCGCACAAATCGTCTCACTATGTACACGTTCAAAATAATAGTAAGCTTTTCCGTCCGGAGCAACTGCCAGATCAAAATCACCGGCGCTCATATTGAGCGGACGCAGTCCCTCCCGCACAATTGTATATGGTCCTAAAATATCATCGGCTGTCAGCACCGTCTCAGACTGCGTGCCATCCTGATTCATGATCTTCAGCCAGCAGACAAATTTCTTTGTTTTCTTATTATAGATTATATGCGGACGATCCATCATCGACTCCGGATGCAGCGATGAATCCGGATCTTCCGTTCGCGGTTCGATGATCAGCCCTTTGTCTTCCCAATTATAAAGATCTTTTGACGTATAACACCGTACACCCCAGTGCCAGATTTTATCTTTTCCGGTTGTCTTTTCTTTATTTTCTCCATACCAATAATAAGTCCCATTCAGATACATCACAGAACCGCCATGTGCCTGGATCCGTTTTCCCTCCGTGTCCAGCCATACCTGTCCCGGATGAAATGCGTCATATCGCATCGCAATACCTCCCTTGTATACATCTCTCTGCATCATTTTCTCACTTTGGTACTTTATTATAGAATAGAACTTCGTTGGAACCTATATAAAAATTCGTGTTTTCATATCTAAATTAAGGATTTTTCCTTTTCTGACCGGAAATTTATAAAAAATTTAAAAAGAGACGCTAGCATCGATGTACAAGGGGAAACACGCCTCCCCTTGTACACCGACGCTAGTGTTGGTATAAACACTCAAACGATCATGTAAAGGAGTCGATTATGGAATCATTTATTATTGAAACAAAACAACTGACTAAAAAATACAAAGGTCAACTTGCCGTAAGCAACGTAAATCTTCATATTAAAAAAGGCAGTATCTATGGACTGCTCGGACGCAACGGCGCCGGAAAAACAACACTTATGAAAATGCTTCTTGGACTGACACCACCAACATCCGGAACTTTCACGCTGTTTGACCAGACACTTGCCGGACATGAAAAGCAGCTTTATCCACGGATTGGAGCCCTGATCGAAACACCCGGATTTTATCCCAATCTGACAGGAACGGAAAATCTCGAAATTTTTGCCCGGCTTCGAAACCTGAATGCATCACATACAGTCAAAAATGCTCTGGAAACGGTCGGACTCCCATTTAGGGATAAAAAATTATTTCGGGAATATTCCCTCGGGATGAAAAAACGTCTCGGACTCGCCAATGCGCTTCTTCATCAACCGCAGCTTTTGATCCTGGACGAGCCGACCAACGGACTGGATCCGATCGGAATCGCAGAAATCCGGGATTTCCTGAAAACGCTCTGCAAAGATCACGGAAAGACGATCCTTGTCTCCAGTCATATTCTGTCCGAGATCGATCTGCTTGCCGATGACATCGGGATTTTGGATCGCGGTGTACTTCTCGAAGAATGCAGTATAAAAACACTCAAAGAAAAAAACGTTAATCTAGAGAATTATTTCAAAACGATCACAGGAGGGAAAGGAATTGCTTAAATTTATTCATATCGAACTTTTAAAACTGCGCCGTCGGAAATGTCTTATTCTCACGTTCGCCGCATCCCCGATCATGCCGTTTTTATCCATGTTATATTTCAAATACATTGGGAAACCAAACGTGGAGCCTGTTTTATTCTACAAATGGTCCGTTTTCGGTTTCACCTGTTGGATGATCCTCCCGTTTATTTTAGGAATCCTTTCGTCATTACTTTTCTACACGGAATCAAGTAATCACATAAATACATATTTTTGGATCATTCCTGTTGGTAAACTTAAATATTTTCTTGGTAAGTTTTTCATGCTATTTATATATTCATTCATTTTCATATTGCTTACATTTATATGGACAGTCCTGTTTGCCGATCTATCCGGATGTGTTGCACAGGAGATTTCTTCCATTTTCTATCTAAGCAGAAAATGTATCGAGATCAGCATTCTTTTGCCGCTGGTCATGCTTCCGCTCCTTGCCGCTGCCACGCTCATCAACGGATATGTTCTTCCGGTATGTCTTACGCTCGTTTACATTTTTTCCGGATTTATGCTGGCGCCGCAGTCCCCCTGCCTGCATCCTTTATCCGCATTCTCCGTGCTCCTGAACCGAGACGGGGAAATACCGGGCGTACCGATGTCACCGCCAAGCCTGCTCGTTTCCGCATGCTGCTGTATCCTGCTCTGGGATTTTTTCTCTGTCCTCATTGCAGGGATCTCACTGAAAAAGAAATCCTAACTTGCAAATTTTATGATCCAAAGGAGGCCAACTATGAAAAACCAATTCCTTTTACTTCAAATCGAATGGAAAAAACTTCGCCGTTCCACAATACTTTTGATTTCCGTCTTCGCCGTGATTCTGACCGCTTTGTTTGTCTTTGCTGCTGATCCGAACCGCTATACGGAGCATGTCGGATGGTATATGGATGAAGTACAGCCCTGGAGCATCTTTTTTCTCCTCCCATCCATCACTGCTTTATTCGGAAGTTATCTGATCTGTCGGGAAACGGAAGACGATACGTTAAAATCACTCCGGCTGATTCCCATACATCCGGCAAGGTTAACCACCGTGAAACTACTGCTGACGTTCCTGTTCGCCCTTGTACTTTCACTCCTGCTCTTCACCATCACCTGTTTGACCGAACTCTTTCTGCACGGGACTGCGCTCTCATTCCCACTGATCCTCCGCATGTTCCTGCAATACCTGTCAAATGGGATCGGAGTGTTTTTTGCAATCTCTCCGCTGATCGCTTTCTGCGCTTTCCGAAAAAACGGACAATGGGCAGCGCTTATAGTGACGGAAATCTACTCCATCGGCGGACTGTTTGCCGCGATTTCCGATCCATACCGAACCTATTATCCTATTGCAGCGATTTTCCAGTTTTCCGGTTACTATCCTGCCACTTTGAAAAACCGTCTGCTCAGTGTAATGATCCTCATTTCCTGTGGCATGTTCACCTTTTTCTTCCTGTGGATGTGCCAAAAATGCAAACGAGAAGATCCACACCACATTTTAAATATGATATAATAGCGTCAATATACAAAGGGAAAACAGTCAATCAATTTTCTTTTGTCAGGAGGGAAACTGCCATGGCTAAAATATTTGTTGTAGATGATGATCCGGATATGCTCGCACTCATCTGTGCTGCACTTCAAAGAGACGGACATCAAGTCGATACGGAAGCAGATCCGACTGCCGTAACACCAAAACGCTGCCGCTTTTATGATCTTCTGCTGTTTGATATCATGATGCCGAAAGAAGACGGATTTTCTCTGATCCGCCGCATCAGAACGGAAGTGGACTGTCCGATCATGTTTCTGACAGCCAAGACCGGAGATGCCGCGCTTGTACAAGGACTGGGGCTCGGCGCTGATGATTACATAAAAAAACCGTTCAGCCTTGCCGAGCTGAGCGCCCGTGTCAACGCGCATCTGCGGCGTGAGAAACGACAGCCGACACACGCTCTCATCCGCGGCGACATTCATTTTGATCTCCAGGCAAAAATAGTGACCATCAAAGAACAGTCGGTTCCACTCACCAAAGGCGAATATGCGATCTGCGAATATCTGACCCTGCACAGCGGACAGATTTTTACAAAAGAACAGATTTATGAAAATGTCTTCGGCTTCGATGCGGAGGGTGATTCCTCCGTCATCGCCATGCACGTCAAAAATATCCGTGCAAAATTAAAGGAGCATGATGCCGCTCCGATCGAAACAGTCTGGGGGGTTGGATATAAATGGAAAAAAGAAAACGATCTGTAAGCCTTTCTTTCGTTCTGCTCCGCTTTGCATGTATCATGCTGGGGCTGATGCTTTTTTGTGCGGTACTCTGGCTTGCCATCATGCAGCTGCTCCAGACGACCGGCTTTATCTATCATGGTTCTCTTCCGAACCGGCAGGCAGAAGCGATGCTGCTTGACCATCCGGAAACCTTTACAACCCCGGGAGAAGATTTTCTTTCCGAATACGCACTTTTTGCCGCTGATGGAAGTCTTTTGGAAACAAATACAGATTCCAAAGAAGCCGGTCGCCTTTCCGGTTTTTTAACAAAAGACCCGGATGATCCCCATATCATCCGGTACACCTATGCCGATCAAAGTACGATACTGATCCACTGGGTATATCAAAGAGATTTCACCGATCCGCAACTCCGGAAGTTTCTTCCACCTTTTGAAGTACTCTGGTGGATCACGTTATTTCTGGCTTTCATTTTTGTCCTGCTCTTAAGCGTCTTACTACTTCGTCGAAGTTTGACGTCAAAATTGAAACTTTTTCATGATATAAGCAAGAAAATCACTTCTCAGGAACTTGGTTTTGCAATTTTTCCTGCAGGAATCCGAGAATTTGATGATGCGCTCGCCGCGATGGATGAAATGCGCCGTGCATTGTACGATTCCCTCACAGAACAATGGCGTACCCAGCAGCAGCGGGAAGCGGAAATATCCGCACTTGCTCACGACTTAAAAACGCCGCTGACTTTGATCGGCGGAAACGCGGAACTTCTCCTGTGTGAAAATCTCCCGGAGAACCAGAACCATATGCTTCACACGATCCTGGAAAATACCACCCGGGCACACCGGTATCTTTCCGGTCTTTTGGATGCTTCCACCGGTAACAAAGAACCAAAGATCCCCTTTGATCTTTCTGCCCTGCTGCCTGATCTTGTACGATCCATGGAACCGTTTGCTGGAATGAAACATATTTCACTACATATGGACAATCACCTTACCGGCTTTTATCCGCTTCAGAAAGACCATTTTTCCCGGGCTCTTTCCAACATTGTCCAAAATGCGCTGGAACATACTCCCCCCGGAAAACAGGTCTCTCTCAGCGGCAGGACGTCCGATACAGGCTGGGAGCTTCTGATCTGCGATGAGGGAATGGGCTTTAGTCCTGCCGCGCTCCGTCATGCCACAGAACGCCTTTGGAGAGACGATCCGGCGCGTCAGGCAGACGGGCATAACGGGATCGGTCTCTGGTTTGCCGCCGAAGTAATCCACTCGCATGGTGGGACTCTCACACTGGAAAATCGTCCGCAGGGCGGCGTGGTAAAGATCTTACTCAATAAATCATTCTAAACAATGCAAAACCTCCCTGCAATTTATGAGAACCATTCATAAATTGCAGGGAGGTTTTCTTTTTTACGCCCGGCGATCTTATTTTTCTCTCTTCTTACACATCCGATACAACACCGTCAATATGATTCCAGACACACTTAAACCTGCCGCGATCAAAAATGCCTGTGTGTAAGAACCGTTTTCATAATACACATTTTTCATGATCGTCGGTCCGAAATACCCTGCCATCGCAAATCCGATAAACATGATACCATAGTTGACACTGTTATGCGCCGCGCCAAACTGATCTGCCGTAAATCCGGGGAATACGCCCATAAATGCGCCGAAGCAAATACCTACGATCGAGATCCCGATATAAAACAGGATCAGATCTCCTTTCCCACAGAGATAGAGAAGCACATTCCCTCCGACAGACAAGAAACAGGCAAGCGTCAGCGTCTGGACACGCCCGATCTTATCCGAAAGAAATCCTGCCAAAATCCGTCCGAACGAATTAAATAACGCCAATACGGACACTGCGATCCCTGCCGCCGCAACCGAAAGACCGATCATTTCCATTCCCACTGCAGAAGCCTGAGAGATAATCATCATGCCGCTGAAAGCCCCGCTCATCAAAAGCAGGATCATCAGATAGAAAATCGGGCTTTTCAACATCTCTTTCCAGTCTTTATCTGTTTCTTTTTGTCCGCCCGCCTGTTTTTCCGGCGCTTTCCAGCCCTCCGGTACGAAACCATCCGGGCAGGAGAACATAAACAAAGAAGATACCGAGATGATCACAAGAAATGTGATCCCGACAAGGATAAACGCCATTTTCACCTGTACTTTTTCTACCAGTAAATTGATCACCGGCGGAAGCAGAACCGAACTGAATCCATAAGCCGCCGTTGTCAGTCCGCCGATCAGACCACGTTTGTCCGGAAAAAATTTGACACAACAGCTGATCGTGCAGCCATATGCCATCCCAAGTCCCAGACCGCCAAGCAGACCATATGTCACCATCAACATTCCGACAGACGTTGACAGCCCAGCCAGGATCATACCGCATCCGAACATCACACCGCCTGTGAGGATCACTTTTTTTGGTCCGAACCGGTCATTGATCCAACCTCCCGAGATCATCGTGATCGGACCTACGGAGTTGGCAACGGTATAGACGATCGCCAGATCCGCCGTTGTGATCCCGGTTCCTGTTATCGTTCCGAGATACTCTGCCATCGGCGCGGCAAACACGCTCCAGGCATAGACGGAACCAAGACATAAGTTCGTCAGACATGCAAACAGAAGCACAAGCCAGCGCCGTTTGGAAATATTTTTTTGTTGCTCTCTCATTCTTCTTACCCTCTTCTTTCATCCATATTTCAATACACTGCCATTGATTCTTCCGCATATTTATGCTACCCTCTTTATGCAGAGGAAATAAAACAGAACATATGCATTTCCTTATTATTTTATCAGTTTTCAAATGGGGAAACTATCATCAATCCAAAGACAATATGTTGAAAAAGCAACACTTATCATATATTTTGTTGCTTTGCAGAGGTTATTATGACTACAAAAGATTTACGTATCATCAAGACATTACAACAGATCGATCGGGCGCTTCTGGAGCTTCTAAATGAGCTGCCGTTCCAAAAAATCACAGTTCAGTTATTGTGTGAGCGGGCGCTGATCAACCGCTCCACCTTTTACAAATATTACACGGATAAATACGACCTGCTGGATCGTTATCTGAACAAAATCCTGCAGGAGTTCAAACAACAGGTCAACGTTGACTTCGTTGTCACAAATCCGAGCGTCACCGACGATGAGCATTATCAGATCCCTTTCCGGAATTTCACGGCATTCGTATATTCCAAACGGACAGAATATCTGATTTTATGGAAAGCTTCCATTGAGCGCCAGCCTTACAACGAAATGACGGATCTGGTTTACCGGCAGATTCTGGAAAAACTTCTTACCGAATCTCCCGAATTATCGGCAAAACATACATATTGCGAGCTGTATGCGCACCTCTTTTCTTCCAACATGATGGCGCTGATCCGCTGGTGGCTTACAAATGAAGACACGGTTTCTATTGAGGAAGTACAAAAGATCATGCATGAAAATATGAAAAAAGGGTTGTTTTACACATTCCGGCAATCTGTCCGAGATTCCATTCAATAATCTGACTTTTTTTGCATATACTATATTATCATCTGTTTCTATGGAGGTTCATATCGTATATGCGTTTTTATATCATTGCAGGCTATCTCTTCACCGCTGTTTTCGGAACCTTATCGCATTTTCTGTACGACTGTTCCGGGCAGAATCTGTTCATCGCCCTCTTTGCTCCGGTCAATGAATCTATATGGGAGCATATGAAACTTTCGTTTTTCCCGGTGCTTTTATATGCGTTTTTTCTGTCTTATATCCGACAGCCGGAAAAAGAATTTCATACGCTCCGTGACGCTCTGCTGCTTGGAAATTTCGTCGGAACGTTCAGCATTCCCGTACTTTTTTACACCTATTCCGGAATATTGGGACGTCATCTCCTTGCCGCAGATATCGCCGTCTTTCTGCTCGGTCTTTTCTTTGCCTTCCGATTCGCATGGAAAGGAAAGGATACGGTCCGGACAGACAGCCGGCGAAAATGGATTTATCTATTGACTGCGCTTCTGGCTCTTTTATTTTTCATCTTTACCTTTTATCCTCCCCGGATCGGATTGTTTCTGGATTTAAGCTGAATAATGTACATTTCTTTTAAATCCAAGATACGTCATTCCAAAATAAATCAGATAGACTCCCGCAAAAATAAACAGGGAAATTCCGAAATAATACATTCCGCTTCCGTTTGCCCCGGTATAGAATACAAACTGATGCCCCGCATACACAGCCGTCGCAGCGCTTAAGATCACAGCGATCACGACCGGAACAAGATAGTAGAATGCCAGTTGTTTCAAGATCAGGCGGTCGATTTCTTTCTCATTCATTCCCAGCTTTGAAAGTACGTCATACCGGAAACGGTATTTCGACGAATCACTGAGCTGCTGGACTGACATGATCGTAAGCGCCACACATAGAAATACAAGTCCGACATACGCCAAGGGAAATACCAAAGACAACATCGCCAGCTTCAGATCCATCCCAATGCCCTCCCGCACCAGAACGTCGCTGGCACAGCTTACGATCTGGTCGGTTCCGAATCCTCCCATCGTTTCTGATTCCCAATAGGCTTCTTCCGGTATCTCGCCGCGCTCCTGCATCTCGTAAAATTCTTCCTACGTCGGGATCCCGTTTTTCTTCAGGCGGATCGTTTCCAGCGTTTGCTGCAGATCAGACGGCGCTTTCCCCTCTGTGGAGACTGCCAGTTCTGAAAAATAGCCGTCCATCCCTGCCACCGCCTCATCCGGCACGATGATCAGATAATCCGCCCCGTTATTTCCATTCTGGGAAAACGGGATCGTATAAATCTCATCCAGTGTCAGTTCTCCCAAAGAAGTGTCCAGCGTTCTCGCTTTGATCTTATCATCCAAAAACGGAACCATCCGTTCTTTGATCTGAACCGCATACTTATCTTGTCCAAGTGCCACCGGTTCATATCCGAGCATTTCTCTTAAATGATTGTAATCACTGATTCTCATATAAGTATCATAAGTATAATATTCGTATCCGTCTTCTTCCACCGCTTTCTCATTCAGACTGCCGTCCGGATTCCGGTATTTTTTAGAAACGGTTCCGCCGTGTGTATACAGATACTCGTTCATCACCTTTTTCCCATCCTGATAAATCTGATAACTCCACGTATCTTCTGTTCTGCATTGATCGTGGATCGCTGCCAGTTCTTCGTCAAACGCATCATCAGGGTTTTCACTGTGTACCAGAATGTCAAATGGAACTGAATTTTCAATCGCCTGATTCTGGAACCTTGCAAACATCATCGAAACGCTTCCTCCAAGGATTGCCGTCATCAAAAGCAGCGTCAATGTTCCCATCGTAAAACGCATCGTTCCCAGTTTTCCCGTATACTGACGCAGCAAAAATAATCGTCCCGGCTTATAGAGTCCTGATTTTCTTTTGTGGATATAGCTGGTGAGGATTGCTGAAAATCCATAGTAAAAAAGATAGACCGCCGCGATAAAACAGACTGTAATACAACATACTCCCGCAACCGAATACCTTTCCCCAAAAAGGAGGATCGTATACACGATAAAAAATCCGACTGCCACAAAAAACCATATCCGCGCAAATCCACTTTTACTTTCACGGATTTTTTCATTTTCCTTTTCCATCCGCATCAATTCCGCAATGGTCATCTTTTTGAACAGCCGTCGGTTTCGGATCAGCGCAAAAAAATAGCACAGTATGTAAATCCCGCTGGTCATAAGCATACTCCAGCCGTTTAACTGCACATGGAGCGGATAATCCATCCCAAACACTCTGTAAAATATCGTCATCAGGATCTGCTGCAAAAACATGCCGACGCCGATTTCCATCACAAATGCGATCATCCCCATCAGGATATTTTCTTTCATATAAAGTCCGGAAATCTGTTTTTTATTCATCCCAAGCAACAGATAGGTTCCAAATTCACGGCTTCTTTTTTCCAGCATAAACCGCGTCATATAGCGGATCAGCCATGCAAGGATTCCCACGATAAACACGCTGACCAGACCGATCATCGCACCCATCACACCAGCTTCCCGAAACATCGACAAAATATCCGGAGATAACGCCATCGAATCAAACGCAAACATCATTGCCGCCATCACCGTCATCGTCAATACATAGACAATATAATCTCTCGAAGAACGTCGGGCATTCCGCAGTGCAAGTTTATTCAGCATCACTGCACTCACCTCCCGTCAGCGCCAATACATCCAGGATCTGATTCAGAAACGCTCTCCTCGTCTCCTGTCCCCGGTACAATTCATGGAAAATCTGTCCGTCTTTTAAAAAGAGGATCCGTCTGCAATAACTCGCCGAAAACGCGTCATGGGTTACCATCAGGATCGTCGCTCCCATTTTTCGGTTCATCGTCTCAAATGTATCCAAAAGCATCTGCGCAGATCTGGAATCCAACGCCCCGGTCGGCTCATCAGCACAGATCAACTGTGGCTGTGTCACAACGGCTCTGGCACAGGCACAGCGCTGCTTCTGCCCGCCGGATACCTGTACCGGAAACTTATCTGCGATCTTTTCGATTCCAAGCGCTCTCATAACCTGCCTGCTCCGCTTCAAGATCTCTGCTTTTTTCTGCTTTTGCAGCGTCATCGGAAGTTCTATATTTTCCCGGATCGTCAACGTGTCCAACAAGTTAAACTCCTGAAAGACAAATCCCAGATTTTCTTTCCGGAACTTTGCCAGCCCCTCTTCTTTCAGCATTGTAATATCCGTATCTCCATAATAAATATGTCCGGCGCTCACCCGGTCGATCGTGGAGATCATATTCAAAAGCGTCGTTTTTCCGGATCCGGAAGCGCCCATGATCCCGATAAACTCGCCCTCATCCACCTGAAAACTGACACGGTTCACCGCCTTTGTTATATTATTTCCGCTCCCATAATATTTTTCAATGTCACAGATTTTGATCAAATGTTTCATGTTATCCATCCTTTCGTTTCTCCCCTGCCTCCTCCGCTCACTATGAATGTTCAAAGGAAACTTTTTGCTGTGTTCTAAGTATAACAAGAAACATTCGGGGGTTGTATCAGACTTCCTTTCCGCAATCTTTCAATTTTGAAAGGTTTTCTCCCATCCGATCTTCTGAAAATCACTTTCCGGAAACTGCAGCCATACCCGTGTATACTGACCGTATTCCGATTCGATACGGATTCCCATTCCGAGCCGGTCGCAAAGTTTCTTCGTAAGGTAAAGTCCGATCCCGGTAGAATATCTGCCGCTCCGTCCATTTGTCCCGCAGAATCCTTTTTCGAACACGCGCCCCAGTTCTTCCGGTCGGATTCCGATCCCGTTGTCTTCCACACACAATTTCACTTTGTTTTTTCCGGTTTCCGAAAAAATCCGGACGCAGCCATTTTCATCCCTGCTGTATTTGATACAATTCGAGAAAATCTGATTCAAAATAAACAATGCCCATTTTTCATCCGTCGAGACAAAACACGATTCCATTTCTATTTTCACCTGCATCTTCCTGTCCTGAAATGCAAGCCGGTTTTTCTGAACCGCACGCAGTACCAGTTTACGCAGATCCGTCCGCGCGATCAGATAGTCTTTCCAGACCTGTTCCATCCGGGCATAATATAATACCTTATCCACCTGCCCCTCCACCTTGGACAATTCCAGACGCATCCGGCGGATCTGCGGCTGTTCCCGTTCATGTTCCATATTTTCACAGAGCAGTTCCATCGCCGTGATCGGATTCTTTGCTTCATGCACCCAGCTTTCTATAAATTCTTTATATTCCCGCTGTTCATCTTCTTTTCTTCGTATTTCTTCCAGAACAGCCTTATTGGAACGCCGTAACAACTCCCGATACAGCCGGTCTTCCAATCTCCATGACGACTCCATCAATTCTGCAAATAAAAGCGGCTGATCCATTTCCTCTATCATACTTTCCATACGGTCAAAATATTTTTTTCGGCTTTGAAACTGAACGATCAGACCGCCTGCAAGAATCACTCCCCACGCTAAAAAGATCAACGCAATGGCTGACAGACTGTTACCCATCGCAAGAAGAAATGCAAAAAGCAGCAGCATCCCCATGCCATTTAACAGAATCCATCCCATTTTATCTTTTATATATGCTCCAAATCTCATACCAGACCTCACTCTTTTTTGCAGATCACCTGTCCCACAGACCGCCTATTCGCCGACTGCCTGTCCCGCCGACTGCTTTTCAGATCATATAACCAAGTCCGCGCCTCGTCTCTATAAAATCTTCCGCGCCGATCTCATCGAGTTTTGCCCGGATCCTCGTAATATTCACACTCAGCGTATTGTCATCAATGAAAATCTCGTTGTCCCACAACCGATCGATCAGTTTTGTTCTGGACACGATTTTCCCCTGATCCTGAAATAATTCATACAGTATGACCAGCTCATTTCTCGTCAAAATCTGTTTCTTGTCACCTTTTTCAATCATCCCGGATGCCAGATCCAATGTCACGCCCTTATAATGCCGCACAGACGAAGACTGCTTTTCCTTACCACTGCGTCTGAGCACTGCCCGGATATGCGCCAGCAGGATCGGAAGCTGATATGGTTTTGCGATAAAATCATCACCGCCGCGCATCATGCAGTTCAACTCATCTAACGACGTGTTATTTCCTGTCACAAATATGATCGGCACATCCGATCGGCTTCTCAGTTCATCACAGATAAAAAGTCCGTCGCATCCCGGAAGCGACACATCCAGAAGTACCAGATCCGGCGTCTCCTGAAGAATACTTTCCGCTGTTTGAAATTCGTTCTCAAACGTCTCGATACACACCGCTTCATATCCCTCATAAGTTAAAAAGTGTGAAAGCTCCTTTCGGATCAGTTCATCATCTTCCACAATTATAATTCTCTGTACATAATTCTTGCCGAACACTACTTTCACTTCCGTTTCTACACTTTATAAATCTTTCTAATTATAACACAACGCCCTGTTCCAAAGGAACAGAGCGTTGCTCATTATTTCGTATTTAAAATATCAGCCAGATTATTTTGCTGCGATAGCTGCCTGTGCTGCTGCCAGTCTTGCGATCGGCACACGGAACGGTGAGCAGGATACATAATCCAGACCAAGTTTGCTGCAGAATTCAACAGAGCTTGGATCTCCGCCGTGCTCTCCACAGATTCCTACATGCAGGCTCGGATTAACTGGTTTTCCTAATGTGATCGCCATATCCATCAGCTTGCCGACACCTGTCTGATCCAGTTTTGCGAACGGATCGTTCTCGAAGATCTTAGCGTCATAGTAGGCATCCAGGAATTTACCAGCGTCATCACGGGAGAATCCGAATGTCATCTGTGTCAAATCGTTTGTACCGAAGCAGAAGAAGTCAGCTTCTTTTGCGATCTCGTCAGCTGTCAGAGCAGCTCTCGGGATCTCGATCATTGTTCCCACTTCGTATTTCAGGTCGATTCCGGAAGCAGCAATCTCTGCATCAGCAGTCTCAACAACGAATTTCTTCACATATTTCAACTCTTTGATGTCTCCAACGAGTGGAATCATGATCTCCGGTTTTACTGTCCAGTCAGCATGTGCTTTCTGTACGTTGATCGCTGCACGGATAACAGCTTTGGTCTGCATCTTAGCGATTTCCGGATAAGTAACTGCCAGACGGCATCCACGGTGTCCCATCATCGGGTTGAACTCGTGCAGGCTGTCGATGATCGCTTTGATCTGCTCAACAGTTTTTCCCTGAGCATCAGCCAGTTTCTTAATATCTTCTTCCTCAGTCGGAACGAACTCATGAAGCGGCGGATCAAGGAAACGAATTGTTACCGGATTTCCTTCCAGCGCCTCGTACAGTGCCTCAAAGTCTCCCTGCTGTTCCGGAAGGATCTTGTCCAGTGCAGCTTCTCTTTCTTCTACTGTCTCAGAACAGATCATCTCACGGAATGCATCGATTCTGTTACCCTCAAAGAACATATGCTCTGTACGGCAAAGTCCGATACCCTCTGCTCCCAGCTCGCGTGCTTTCTTAGCGTCAGCCGGAGTATCTGCATTTGTACGAACTTTCATTGTTCTGTATTTGTCAGCCCATCCCATGATTCTTCCGAA
>OBXC01000317.1_pt1 | contig 44188 bp, 38 predicted proteins | sample 1538111 | NCBI WGS metagenome assembly OBXC01 (sample SAMEA2580137, study PRJEB22360) | human gut metagenome | biome: human gut; feature: human-associated habitat; material: faeces | place: Denmark | collected 2008/2010
TTGTTTGCCATACAATTTTATTTTCCTCTAACCACTATCTCTTTGTTTCAAACTTCACCTCTTTCATCACTATAGTACCTTTCCTTCCTCATAACATGCGGCAATATAATCTCTAGGCTGATAATAAAAATCTGTATTGTAATCTGAAATATGCTCATCAATCCATGAACGATAGACTTCCCATATTCCTTTCACAATTTCACATTCTGCATAAATATCTTCTATTAGTCTTTCATACACTTCACCTATGCTCCAATAATCTGGAATTACATATTTACATTGTTTTTCATTGTCAAATGTCCCCAATTTAAGGTTACTTTCCTCAATAAATTCATCAGCTACTTTTTCAATAGGTTCACAATGAAATACATCCGCATACTCATAAATTCGCTCTATTCGTTCGTATCCCAAAGCTTCCACTACTTCACTTCTTTTTTGCTTTACTTTTCTCCCAATATATTCAATTAAACTACATGTAAAAAACAAAGCATTATTATTTTTTCTTGCCATATACAGTCTCACTTCCTATAAACGTTAATGTATCCAGTGCAGAAATAGTATGAAAACTAATTTGATGGGTAGGATGCTTAAATTTTACTAATTCCCAAAATGCTGCTCTGGATATTTTACCATCAATAAAATTCTGGATATAATTATAAATGGTATCGTCTGCCATTGGACCTTCTACAATGTCATATTTATGGGATTTTCCTTGACGACAGGCTACTATAAAATCCAGCCATTCTTCTGTCATTTTCTCAAATATAAGATAATTTAATTTTTCATTTGGCATATACTTATATTTATTAATGTATCCTTCTTTTCCATATCGAGTCGCCCAACGTTCAGCCTGCTCCATATATTTCGTGCAATAGAATCCAAAATAAAAATCTTTATTGAATTTTGCTTTTCGAATTTCCGGGTATTCCACGACAACATTACTTCCATGATATAAAAGCATTTATTCTCTCCTTTTACATAGTTTGTTTATCTTTTCTGATTTTCTCTCAATCTTTTACTATATTTTCAATATATCATACCTGTATCACGAAATCAACACCAAAATAATTTTGTTAAGATAATTTCAATGAAATTTATTTTTCTTACTATTAATTTTTAAATGCACTCTTAATCCTTGAGTGAAAAAAAACTATGTGTTATACTACACCTGTCAGATATATCTGTGGATTGAAACATTGATATTAATCTTAATTATTCCAAAGAAGCGGTAAATGTAAATCGGCAGTTTAACAGCCATACATTTACCGCTTCTTTCACTTTTTCTCAATTTGTCATTTTTCAGAAAAACACTGCCGCTCCATCATCAATTTCCAGTTCTAATCCTATCTTTTCTGTATATTTCTCCTTATCTCTCAATTCATAGAAATCTTCAATATCTTCGGAAATCGGTTGAATTGCTCCTATACTGTACAATTTATTAAATTCATTTTCATAGATTGTAATGCAATACTGACTTGCTTTACGCATTCTTGAACGAGTAAATCCTCTCTCCTTTAATAAACAAAGAGTTTCATTTGCCTCCTCCTCATAATTTATAAAAATTGTTTTTGTATCTTGCTCAATTAATTTGAATTCTTTTCCTACTTTTGCAAAATTATATCTTTTATTCCGAAACTCATCCAGTATCTTTTTCTTGTCTAGGCTATCACCTTTAATATGATACAGCATTTCAAAATATTGAGTAATACTTTCCATATCAGAAATATCTCTGTTATCAGCAATCACACTTTTTGCCACATCAATTTGCTGCCTTTGCCCTAAAACATTTTCTTTTCCTTCAAACTGAAAAATATATACTTTACTTTCTTTTGCTGGTCTAAATCCTTCTCTATTACATCTGCCTGCTGCTTGTATCATAGAGTCCACTCCTGCAAGTTCTCGATAAACAGATTGAAAATCCAGATCCACTCCCGCTTCTACAAGGCTAGTTGAAATAAGAATACATTTTTTATTTTTTTGAAGCCGCTCTCTTATCTCTCGCAATGTACGTCTTCTGTGTTTTGGGTACATACTGGTAGACAGATGATAGACGCCATCTCCTTCTAATTGTTTATAAATTCTCTGTGCTCTCTTTTTGGTATTTACAATACAAAGCGCCTGATACTCTTTTTCTAATCTCTGTATCAAATCATTTTCCGTCAATACACCTACATTCTCAAAAACTGTTCTTTTAAAAAACTCAAACTGTTCTTCCATTCTTGGACATAATTCCTTTGCTGAAATCCTCTCATGAAAAAACGAAGCCAATGCAGGCTGTGTGGCTGTACATAAAACAGCGCTCACCTGATAATTATTAATGAGTTCTTCAATCATTGCAATGCACGGTTTCAGATAATCGTTTGGAAGCATTTGAGCTTCATCAAAAATAATTACACTATTTGCGATATTATGTAGTTTTCTACATTTCGAGGATTTATTGGCAAATAAAGATTCAAAAAACTGTACATTCGTTGTAACAACTATTGGCTTGTCCCAATTTTCTGATGCCAGTTGCATTGGCAGAAGTTCTTCAGAGCTTTCGTAATCAACATTGCAGTGATTTTCCAATACATTTTCCTCTCCTAAAATATCTCGGAATACTTTTGTATTTTGCTCAATAATACTTGTATATGGTATTACATAAATAATTCTATCCATTTTATTTTCTAGCGCATGTCGTAATGCAAATGCAAGTGATGCTACTGTTTTTCCTCCGCCAGTCGGTACAGTCAAACGAAAAAGTCCCTTCTCTGTCTTTCCCATTTCTAAACAATTCTTTAATATTTCTGTTCTTCTTCCATTTACTGTATTTATATCTTGATTTTTAAGCCAGACTGAAATATAATTTTCTAATTTTTTAAAAAGTATTTCTATATTTTCTCCTGAATTTCTCCCCTGTTTCCCCTCTTTCATAAATGCTTCCGTATCTAAAAAATCAGCATCTACCAGGCAAGAATATATCATTCTCATAAAAACACTAAGAGAAAAATCTGGATTAACTGTTCTTTTCAAATCAATTGGCATAGAATTAATCGCAGGAACTTCAATTTCTGTCTGATAAGCCTGATAATCACTAAGCTTTTTCAATCTTCTCCCTGACAAAGTTGAGTCTGTACTCTCATCATAATTATTCCCATAATCCGGCAGCCCTGCATGATGCCCTGCAATGCAATATTCTAAAAAACTATATTTCCCTCCTTTTTCCAGGCATACTCTGGCACCTGCTGTGGAATGATCTATTCTATAATTGTTTTCTCCCAAAATCCTTTTTTGGAAGTCTATAGAGTATTTTCCAATATCATGTAGCATTCCACAACAATATCCCCAATCCTGTTTTCCAAATTTTTCTGCAAATTCTCCTGATAACTTTGCAGTCCCCTCTAAATGTTCTTTTATTGTTTGTATTCTCTCTCCGTCTATATGTGCAATATATTTCATCTCCCTATCTCCTTTCATTATTTTAAAAAAATACCGCTGCCAAAGCACTTCTGCCTTAACAACGGTATTTTAAGCCCCATTTTCTATGTCAAAAATATATTTTATTAGAGTGCCCAGAGCCGGAATCGAACCAGCGACACGAGGATTTTCAGTCCTCTGCTCTACCAACTGAGCTATCTGGGCATTGTATGTAAGACTTTGTCTTGCAACAACGAATTCATTTTAACACATACTTTTTAAAATATCAATAGTTTTTTTCTAATTTTACACAAAAGCAGGGGGGCTGATGTTTTTCAACATCAGCCCCCTGCACTTAAAATTATTAATTTTTAAATCTTATTTATGCCATCTTTCCAGATGCATCCACATAATATCCATCAATCCACTGGTTACTTGCCATGCTTCCATCTGCGTTCAGGTAATACCAATATCCTCCTACAGATACCCAGCCTGTTTCCATGCTTCCGTCTGCATTCAGATAATACCATTTTCCTCCTACAGATGCCCAGCCTGTTTCCATACTTCCATCTTCTTCATTCAGATAATACCATTTTCCTCCTACGGATACCCAGCCTGTTTCCATTGCTCCACTGTTATCCAAATGATACCATTTTCCTCCTACAGATACCCAGCCTGTTTCCATGCTTCCGTCTGCGTTCAGATAATACCATTTTCCATCTACAGATGCCCAGCCTGTTTCCATGCTTCCGTCTGCATTCAGATAATACCATTTTCCTCCTACAGATGCCCAGCCTGTTTCCATACTTCCATCTTCTTCATTCAGATAATACCATTTTCCATCTACGGATACCCAGCCTGTTTCCATAACTCCATATTCGTTAAAGTAATACCATTTTCCATCAATTGCTTTCCAGCCAACTACTTTCTCTCCGTTTTCAGCAGAAACCATTTCAAGGAAAGCATTTTTTGCACCTTCTACCAACTTATCCTGATCTTCTGCTACGTATGTGCTACGCTGATTACGTTCACTGGAGCTAACATAGATATAAGCAGGTTTCATTTCTGATAATGTTTTTTCTTCTTTTGTAGTTCTGTCTACAACTTTTACAGTTTCAGGACTTAAACCATTTTTTTCCATGATTTCAACAAAATCTTCGTAAGGAATATATTCTTTGCGGCTTCCTTCCCATTTTGGATCATTCCACAGACAGATATCGAAGTTTTCTGGATTTTCGTAAGCATCAGGATTACGATCAGGTTTATAACTTACAGATTCGTCATAACCTTCACAAATAACTTCCATAGTGTAAGTATGAATTCCATGTACGCCATAAGCGTAATCTAACAATTCAGAATATGTCTGATAATCATGGTAAGAATTACTTACATAGTAGTTTCTTTCAGTAGTCTGTTCAATTGCTTTTCTCATTTTTTCAGCTGTGTTTGCCATAAACTCAATATCTGCAACTTCTTCAGGATTTGACTGATCTGTATCGCGATATCCCCATGGATATAATACAGCCTGAATACCGGTATGAACAGTTACCAAAGCATCTAAAGGTGTGTCTTTAAGGAAATTTTGAATATGCTGTGTTTCGATTTCGGATGCAGCTTCAGGACCGCCGCTTGTTCCGGCATGTTCAGGAGCCCACTGGAAATCAAAGTTACGGTTAATGTCATAACCGCTAGCCCAGGAATCGTCACCGAGCCAACCATTTCCATCTAAATCTTTCGATTCATATCCGATATCACCAGTTCTTGTTTTGCTTTCATCAGTTGTATAAAGATAACCAATCCACTCGTCACCTGTAATATCTGCATATAAGTCATTACTTGGGATACCATCGCCGTTTTTATCTAATAACTGGCTGGTTCCGCGAACGAAATACTCAAAGATATTATGACTGTCCGGATTCAGTATAGGAATAATATAAATGATATTTCTTTCCAGCATTTCCTTTACCACCGGGTCATCAAGGTTTTCTAACAGCCATGCTGCTGTATAAGCAGCACTTTCTCCGGATTCTCTTTCATCACCGTGGATATTTGCCACATAAGCAACACCTTTTTTGTTTTTGTTTTTTGAATTCTCGTTGGTAATTGTGAGAAGTTTAATATCATTTTCTTTTGTTGTTTTTCCGATAGAACTAAGTTCAGCATACTCAGGATACGCCTTTTCTAATTCGTCAAGCATACCATAAATATCTTTCACCGTGTGACGAACGTTCCAATTTTTAGGATTACTGTAGTCTGTTGGTGACGCAAGCTTTTGTGCAGATACAGAAACAGGTGTTATACCTGTAGCTACAACTGTAGCTGCAAGACTAAACGCTACCATCTTTTTTGTAAAATTTTTTCTCATAAGCCGAATCTCCTTTTAAATTTAATATTTTTCGAAATCTTTAATTCTTATTTTATAAGGCGTTCAGAACCCCTATTTTAAAAATCGCTTATTTTTTCAATCTTATCTATACCATCTTTCCAGATGCATCCACATAGTAGCCATCAATCCACTGACTACTTGCCATTGTTCCATCTGCGTTCAGATAATACCAATTGCCTCCTACAGATTTCCAACCTGTTGCCATGCTTCCATCTGCATTCAGGTAATACCAATATCCGCCAATGGATGCCCAGCCTGTTTCCATTGTTCCGTCTGCATTCAGATAATACCATTTTCCTCCGATGGATGCCCAGCCTGTTTCCATTGTTCCGTCTGCGTTCAGGTAATACCAATGTCCTCCGATGGATGCCCAGCCTGTTTCCATGCTTCCGTCTGCATTCAGATAATACCATTTTCCTCCGATGGATGCCCAGCCTGTTTCCATGCTTCCATCTGCGTTCAGGTAATACCAATGTCCATCTACAGATGCCCAGCCTGTTTCCATGCTTCCGTCTGTATTCAGATAATACCAATGTCCATCTACGGATACCCAACCGGTTTCCATAATTCCATCTCTGTCAAAGTAATACCATTCTCCATCAATTGCTTTCCAGCCAACTACTTTCTTTCCGTCTTCATAATATTTCCAGCCGTCTTCTGTAGCATTCCAGCCGTCTTCTATTTCGCCGGTAACATAGTCAACTAACTCCAGTCCCAATTTATGAGAACGTTCAGCCATTTCCATGCAATTCTGAGTTGCTAAATCTCTTGGATTGCTGGATTTTTGAAGTTCATCCATAGTAACAAGGTCATCATAAAAGTCTCTCTGCAATTCGTCTAAAGTTCCTCTTACATACTGTTTATCCTCATCACTAACCGGAGTTCCGTCAATCTTTTCTGCATACTGAATATAACCGCCAAGTCCTTCAAAAGTAAAGTAGTAAGAATCTCTCCAGCTTTCCGGATATGCTACATATTGGTTTCTTCTTGCATCCCAGGAAGCAAAGCCTTCCGGTCTTGTGTCTGATTTTGTTACAACAGCTGTACTTGTCTGATATCCCTCATAAATATCATCTAAAAGCATTGGATAACACGGAACAAATACGTTGTTAGACATATCACCTACACCAACCCAGCCAACAGTACCGTATTCCTGCGGACGGTCTGAATAAAGCTGAAAGATTTCGATTTCCTGATTGCTTGACTTACCGATTGTACTAAGTTCATAATAATTAAATACATCTTCCTTTGTAAGCTGACGGTCTTCTTTTATATTTGTATATAACGGAACAATTTCATTCTTTTCATTCAAATTGCTGATTGTAAACTTTGTATTATCTTCCGTCAAAGTTTCTGTATCATAATTATAATCTTTATTCAAGAAATTCAAGCCCTGCACCAATCGCTTATCCACATTGCCGATACGTGCATAAGAGGCACGGAAATCAATAATATTTTCTGCTTCATCACCTACAAAAGTTCCCGCTTCCTTTGCCACTTCAATTAATCTGTCTGATGCAATGACATTTTCTGTATCATCTAAATCAACCCGCCCGATAACTGCCATATTCGGCTCTAAAAAAATCATGTCATCATTCAGTTTTAAAGCAACATACTGTGTACCGGAACAGTTTTCGATATACCATACTTCATTCTGGTCACAAACAAACACGCCGGAGCAGAAATAACAACCATAATCATCATAAATATCCAGTAAAAGTTCCACACCTTCACGTGCAGAGCCTGCTTCTGCAAGAATAATAGTAGGAATATCTGTTTCTTCAATACCAACCTTTCCATCTGTTTTTTCCTGACGTAATGGGTCAACAGCTGTGACTTCTTTATTTCCATAAATCGTCTCGGTAGCAGATACAGACACACCTTTTTCATTCGTTCCAAACTCCGTATAAGAAGGATGCGTTACCGGTGACTCCGGACTTCCCTCACCGCACTCCGGACAAACGCCATTATACAGAGTATCATTTGTAAAATGTGTAAATCTGTATGTATCATGTGTAAAATACCATTCAAATTCACCATACGCAGGACATCCCAAGAACTGTTCTCCCTCTTTCCATGCACCTGCCTCACTGATGAACCACATTTTATTCATGTTTGAACCATAATCTTCTGTACGTGCAACAAATGGAGTTCCTTCTTCTACGCGGTTTCCTCCTACATAAATTGTTGTACAGGCCAAGACGCCGGTTGCTCCCGCTGCAATCATCACCGCTGATGTTGCAAAAGCCGTCAATAGTTTTTTAGAAACATCTTTCATATATTTTCTCCTTTCCATTGCCTATACTACATTGCAGTCCTCTTATTCTTACTGTCCGGAACACTATTTTTCACATCACCGTCTTATTCCAATCTCGCCTCCTGTCCAAAATATAATATGTTCTCTCAATCACGCTCATTCTGCAACGTACTTGTCCCTCAAATTATACCTCTTATTTTTTGAAAATTCAATCTTTTTATTGTATTTTAATTTATTATTTTCAAAATATAGTTGTATATTTATTTTTTTATGTATTATCAATGGGTAATTTGATAATAACAGTATATTTAAATCTCTCTTTTCTTCACTTGGTTCCTTAAAGATTTCTTATTGTGCTCTTTCTTTTCTTTATGTATAATGAATACTTGAAGAAAACAATACACACACTAAAAAATAAAGGAATGAATTTACCATGAATATACGAAGACTTTTCGCTGTATGGAGTGCACACTTCATCAAAACAGCCTGCCGCCTCACCGGAAAACAAGGTGCCACGCTGGCAGGAAAAGCCGCTCTTTCCATATACCCGCCTATCCTTTCTGAACTGGCAAAGGAAGTCAAAAAGGATATTTTTGTGGTGTGCGGTACAAACGGAAAAACAACCACCAACAATCTGCTGGCTTCTGTTTTAGAAGCAAACGGACAGAAGGTTATCTGCAACCGCACCGGTTCTAATATGTTAAACGGTGTCGTCTCTGCTTTTGTACTCAATACCGGTCTTTCCGGACATTTAAAAGCAGACTATGCCTGCATTGAAATTGATGAAGCCTCTACGGTTCGTGTTTTTCCTCATTTCCAACCGGATTTTATGGTTCTCACCAATCTGTTTCGTGACCAGTTGGACCGCTACGGAGAAATCGACACTACCATGAACCTTTTATCAAAAGCCATGAAAATGGCGCCTAAGATGAAGCTTCTGGTAAATGGAGACGACTCCTTGTCCACTTTTTTGGCTCTTGATAACAAAAATGCGTATGCGGCTTACGGAATTAGTCAAAAGGTTTTATCCGATGAAAACAGCAGGGAAATACGAGAGGGCAGATTTTGTAAACGGTGCGGTGAGAAAATGCAGTATCATTTCTACCATTACAGCCAGTTAGGAGATTATTATTGTCCGCACTGCGGATTTAAACGTCCTCATTTAGATTTTGACGGAACAAATGTAAGGCTTGACGACGGTATTACTTTTGACGTAAACGACTTCCATGTAAAAGCAAATTACAGAGGATTTTATAACGTTTATAACATTTTAGCCGTTTACGGCGCTGCCTCTATGGCAAATGTTTCTCTTGCGCATTTTAATGATGTTTTAGGAAATTTTACTCCTCAGTTTGGGCGAAATGAGTTATTTGAAATTCAGGGCACAAAGGTCATGCTTAACCTTGCTAAAAATCCGGCGGGCTTTAATCAGAATATTTCTGCTGTTATGACAGATACAAGCTTAAAAGATATTATTATTTTAATTAACGACAACAGTCAGGACGGTACAGATATCTCATGGCTCTGGGACGTTGATTTCGACCGTTTAAAAGATGCCAATGCAGCTTCCATTACTGTCTGCGGTATTCGTTGTCTGGATATGGCGCTTCGCCTGAAATATGTAGATATTCCTTCTGATATTGAACAGGATATTGAAAAAGCCATTGAAAGCAAAATTCAAAACGGAACGAAAAACCTGTATGTCCTCGTAAATTACACAGGACTCTACACCACACACAATCTTTTAAAGAAAATGGAGGGCAGGAAATGATGAAATTAACAATTGGACATTTATATCCGGACCTCTTAAATCTGTACGGAGACAGAGGCAATATTCAGTGTATGACAAAACGCAGCTTATGGAGAGGTATTGAAGCAGAAACCATTGAATTTTCCTTAGAAGACCATATTGATTTTTCCAATCTGGACATTGTTCTTCTGGGCGGCGGCTCTGACCGGGAACAAATGCTGGTATGCAACAAGCTTCGCAGCATTCAAAAGGATTTTAAGAATTATATTGAGGACGGCGGCAGCGTTATTGCCGTATGCGGCGGCTACCAGCTTTTAGGACATTACTATAAAACCTCTGAGGGAACTATGGAGGGACTTTCTTTGGTGGATTTGCATACAGAACAGGGTGAACCCCGCCTCATTGACAACATTATACTGGAAAATGAAGCTTTTCCGCTCCCGATTGTAGGCTTTGAAAACCATGGCGGCAGAACCTATATCGGAGATAACAAACCATTCGGAAAGGTTTTATACGGACACGGAAACAACGGAGAAGACCATACAGAAGGCGTTCTTTATAAAAATGTAATCGGTACTTATCTGCACGGGCCACTTCTTCCGAAAAATCCTCATATATGCGACTATCTTCTCTCCAATGCTTTGGAAAGAAAATATGGAAAAGGAGATTTAACTCCCTTAGATGATGATTTAGAAGTGAAAGCAAATCAATATATCTACAACCGTTTTGTAAAACAAGCTTAAACAGCAACGAGAGAATATTTATACATTTTCATAAACTAAAACTAAACTGAAATGTATAAATATTCTCAGCTTAATTTCTTACTGTTCTATTTCAGCAATCGCAAAATATTATCCACAGTATAACTTAAATTTTCAGCGCTGTACTGTCTGCTGACTGAAAAATCCTGCGGAAGCCTGTTAATAGGAAATACTGCTGTGACGCCCATGCAATACGCTTCTTTTATATTCTTATCCTCTGCTCCGCCTACAACGGCAATCACTTTTTTCTCCTGCTCCTGCGCTCTTTTGGCAATTCCCATAACAACCTTGCCTCTCAGGCTCTGAGAGTCCAGCTTTCCCTCTCCTGTAAAAATATAGTCCGCATCGGCAATTTTTTCATCAAATTTAACGGTATCCAGCACTGTCTGTATCCCCATCTGAAGCTTTGCATTGAAAAAGGCTACCATACCTGCCCCCATTGCACCCGCTGCACCGGTTCCCGGCATTTCGCCAATATCTTTTCCGATAGTTCTTGTGATGACTCTGCTTAAATTTTTCATTCCTTCATCCAGCTCCTCTACACATTCTGCATCTGCCCCTTTTTGCGGAGCAAAAACATAAGAAGCGCCAAAAGGTCCATACATAGGATTGTCAATGTCACACATGGCTATCATCTCGATATTTTTAAAATCCTCATTCATTCCCGATAAATCAATACGCTCTATGTCAATAACCGTTCCGCCTGTGGGAATAAATTCCTTTCCTTCTTTGTTATAAAACTTTACGCCTGCTGCTGCGGCTGCTCCGCATCCTCCGTCATTCGTAGCAGAGCCCCCCAAGCCTACAATAATTTTCTTCACTCCTCTTTTTGCCGCTTCCACCATTAGCTGTCCTACCCCGTAGGTTGTAGTCAGCTTAGGATTTTTTCGTTTTTCTACCAATGGGAGCCCTGCGCAGGACGCCATTTCCACGACTGCCGTTTTCCCTTCGTCAAGCAACCCAAAATAGCTGTCCATATCTTCAAAATATGGATTTTTCACCTTTACATTTACCTTCTCTCCTCCTAAAGCGGAAAGAAATGCGTCTACTGAGCCTTCTCCCCCGTCTGCCACGGGAATTTCCGTAATTTCACTATCAGGAAAATGCTCTCTTATTTTTTCAGCGGTAATTTTACAAATCTGAACAGAACTTAATGTTCCTTTAAAAGAATCCGGAATTAATACAAACTTCATGATTTTTCCTCCTCCATTTTCACCTAATGTTCCTTTTTGAAACATCTTTTCTCTTATTTTATCGGATTTCCCATTTTATTTTCAACTATTCTCTTTTATAATATGTTTATATTTGAAACAATAGGAGGAGAAATATGAGCAAAAAAATCAGAATTTTAGGAATTGCACCTTATGAAGGTTTAAAACAATTAATGGAAGAATATGCTTGTCAACGAAAAGATTTGGATTTTGTTTCTCTCCTTGGAAGCATGGAAGAAGGCGCTGCCCTTGCCAAAGAATATTATTCCGATTTTGATATTATTATATCTCGGGCAAATACTGCCGACTTAATCAAAAAAAGCGTTCCCATCCCGGTCATCGACCTTGGTATTGGCTACTATGATATTCTGCGTTGCTTAAAAACAGCAGAGGCTACCCACACAAAATTTGCTTTGCTGGGGCATCCCTCTCTTACAAAAGCCGCTCAAACTCTGCGTTCTCTTTTAAAAGCAGAATTTCCTGTTTTTTCAATATCCGACACTGCAACGGCGCTTCATACTCTGCATACGCTTTCTGCTCAGAATTATCAAACCGTCATTTGCGATACGGTTGCTTATGAGGCTGCACGAAAAGCAGGCTTGACTCCTATACTCCTGACATCCAGTGCAGAAAGTCTGGAAACAGCTGTTAATCACGCTCTTTACCTTTGGGAAATCAGCCAAAAGTCCGTCGTTACTTTATCTATGCTGAAGGAAGCTTTAAAAACCGGCTTTGGCGATTATCTTCTTCTGAATGAAAACGGCACACTTTTATATTCTACCTTACAGGGAAATTTTCTCCAAGCAATACAAATACAGCTGCAAAAAGAAGTTCCTTCCTGCCTTTCAAAAGAAAAACGTTCTTTCTTTATTACCGCAGCAAATAAGCTGTATGCTGTGTCTTCCCGTTTCGTTGACGCAGCCCCGAAGCCTTACCTGATTTTTTGCCTGACTCCTTCCAAGCTTCCTGTAAACCATTCTAAGTACGGCATTAGCATTCTGAATAGAGAAGATACACAGAACACGCTTACAACAAGTATCTGTACTACCGGAAATCATGCCAAGAAACTGCGAAAAGACGCAAAATCCATGAAAAAAATTTCTCCCAATCTTGTGCTGACCGGAGAATACGGTACAGAAGAGGATTGCCTTGCTTATCTCTATTATATAGAAAGCAAGCTCCACAATCATCCTCTTTATAAAATCAACTGTGATTTGCTCAATGAAAAAAACTGGAATTTTCTCATCAACAGCTTTCATTCACCTTTCACAGATAATGACAATACTATTTATATTTCCAATTTGCAAAAATTATCGGCAGAGAAGCAAAAGTGGTTACTGTCTGTCATTTTAGATACAAATGCTCATGTACGAAACCGTTTCATTTTTTCCTGTTGTAAGGAATACAAAAAGCCTGCTCCTGCTGTTGCCCTAGAGTATGCCAACACCTTAGATTGTATTGTCATTCCTGTCGCACCTTTGCGCGAACAAAAAACAGACCTTCCTTCTATGTGTGCCTTATACATAAATACACTAAACGAAGCTTTCGGAAAACAGCTAATTGCCCTGGATGATGATGCGATATGTACATTAACAGAATATGATTATCCCGGAAATCATGCCCAGCTTAAACGAATTTTAAAACAAGCAGTGCTAAAGACAAATTCTCTTTATTTGTCAAATTCTGTAATACAAGAGATTCTGGTACAGGAAAGACAGCTTTTTCCTACCCGTGTTGATACTGCATCTTCATCCAGTATACAACTGGATTGTAATCTGTCGTTAGATGAAATAAATCACTGTGTTATCCAACAGGTATTAAAAAATTGCAACGGAAACCAGTCTGTGGCAGCCCGCAAGTTAGGCATCAGCAGAACAACCCTGTGGCGCAGTCTAAATCGTGATTGATTTCCCGTATGAAATGTATTTATTGTAGCAAAAATTTATTTTTTTAATTTTTTTCAAAAAAGTGTTGACATATCTAATTATCTATTGTATTATAGGTATTGTCCTTGAGGGACACAGATAAACAACACTTGCGGGTGTAGTTCAGTGGTAGAACACCAGCCTTCCAAGCTGGATATGTGGGTTCGATTCCCATCACCCGCTTATGCGCGAGTGGCTCAGTTGGTGGAGCGCGACCTTGCCAAGGTCGAGGCCGCGGGTTCGAGTCCCGTCTCGCGCTTTTATTTTTTTGAAGCTTGAATTTCAAGCTTCTTTTTTTTATGCTTATACACAAAAAGAATATTTACATATCTTCCTGCTTTTCCAAAGCAATGCAAATATATAAATATTCTTCTTATTATTCCTATTCTCTCTTTCCTGACATGGTCTGCTCTACAATACTTTTCATTGTCTCTTCATTTAACTGTCCGCTGGCATATCCGAATACTTCGCCTTCTCTTGTAATCATAAACGTAGTAGGAAATGCGTTTACGCCATAAGATATAAATACTTCGCCTGTGGTATCCATAAGTACGGGATAAGTATATCCGTTTTCTTCAAGAAACGCTTTAATTTCTTCTTCAGATTTTTCATTTTCCAGATTGGGGGCTGCCACTCCTAAAACAACTAAAGCATTCTCTCCTTCTGCTTCCGCAGACTCATACAACTTTTGGATATCCGGCATTTCTGCTCTGCAAGGAGAACACCATGTAGCCCAGAAATTCAAAAATACTGTTTTCCCTTTATAATCAGACAGCTTATGTGTATTTCCATATTGGTCTGTTAAAGTAAAATCAATCGCCGGTGTCAAACCGCTTTCGGTCTCATTTTCTTTTTGAGGCTCATCTGCATCTGTTTTTTCTGCTTCTTCTGTCTTTTCTTCCTTTTGTTCTTCTGCTATCGTCGGTGCACCGCTGGATAAATATCCGGTCACTGCATTCATCTTTCCTGTAAACATCAGAATTCCCATGAAAATCATTAAAGCTCCGCCGATTTTCGCCGTATATCTTACGACTTTTATGTGAGTTTTAAAGAATTCAAGCAGCTTTGTCGTAAACAATCCCACCGCCAAAAAAGGCAATACAAATCCTATTGTATAAACGCCGATAAGCAAAAATCCCCATAGCTTTGTGCTGGCTGATGCTGCCATAATCAGCACACTGGTAAGAGCAGGCCCCACACAAGGCGTCCATGCAAAACTAAAGGTAAATCCCATAATTAGCGCCGTAATCGGCGACATGGCAAGAACATCCAGTTTAAAAGGCAAACGTCTCTCCTGTCCCAAAATACGACTTGTTCCTAAGACACCCAACTGATACAATCCAAAAAGGACTACCAGCACGCCGCCAATTCTGGCAAATAAAAGCTGATTACTTTTAAAGAAAGTTCCAAGAGCAGATACTCCCAGTCCTAACAGGAAAAAGGCAAAACTAATTCCTATCACAAAGCAAAGCGTATTCATCATTACTTTGCCTCTCTTAAAATAAATTTTTCCATCTTTGCCTACTGTCTGTGTTCCACCTGACAAATAGCTGATATACAAAGGTATCAACGGCAGTACACAAGGTGAGAAAAAACTTAATAATCCCTGTAAAAACACAGTCAACACCGGAACACTTACGTCCAATGAAAATCCCATATTTTCTACTCCTTTATTTTATTTTTTCTCATTGTATACGAAAATAGTCCTGTATGTAAAGGGAATTTTAAGAAATCCTCATAAATTCCGACATCACGCATCCGCCTTTCGCTCCTGCCTCTTGGATTTCAGCAAATTGGCTCCCTTCTAAATGTATTCCTCCTATGGCATAAACAGGAATATCCACAGATTGACAGACTTCTCTTAAAAATTCCAACCCTCTGGGCGCTAAATCCGGTTTACACCCTGTCTTATAAATATGTCCTGCCGTAAGATAGGAAGCTCCCAGTTTTTCTGCTCTTTTCGCTTCTTCTACTGAATGTATGGATGCTCCGATAATGTCAAAATCTTTTTGCCTATCCTGTTCGTTCAATTCTTCTAGTTTCCACAGTGGTAAATGGATGTTTTTTACCCTTGCCTTTTTTGCCGCCTCATAAAAGCTGTGGTAGATACACATCACCTGATACACTTCACAGATTTTTTTTACCTCTTGTCCCAGTTTTTCGTATTCACTTTCACTTAAATCCTTTTCCCGCAAAATCAATGCCAAAGGTCTGTGCCTGCATACAATCTCCATCTGTTCCAAAAAAGGACGGGTACACAGCTTTCTGTTTGACACGGCAATTATATTCTCAAAGACTTCATTTCTAAACATAGACATAATCCGCCATAACCGGCTGCAAATTTAATTTTTCCAAATCCTCATATACCTGCTCCACAGAACGAGTATCTGAAATTTCAAACTGCTCATCGCCCTTATCTTCCATTTCTTCCACATGCTCTCCAATCCCTGTACTGACGCCGGCTGAAATTTTATTTGCAGCAATTTTCATCAGATTATCTCTTACACGCTCACACTCTCTTGTGGACACCGTGATACTTGCAAAAGGCATAAACAAACGATAAGCACATACCACCTGCAAAAGCTGTTTTTCGTGAACGTCCATAGGATTAATTTTCTCATTATTGATAATCGGACGCAGCCTCGGACAGGAAAAGGCAATCTCACCATGAGGATATTTTTTCTGCAAAAGCCATCCGTGTATTCCTGTGGCAAAGGCATCTTTTCGGAAATCATCCAATCCCAAAAGCGCACCAAATCCCACGCCTCTCATACCTCCCTTTAAAGCTCTTTCCTGTGCATAAAAGCGATAAGGAAAAATCCTTTTATGTCCTGCAAGATGAAGTGTTTCATACTTATCAGAGTTATACGTTTCCTGGAAAACCGTTACATAATCTGCTCCGCATTTATGCAGATAAGCATACTCATCTGAATTTACAGGATAGATTTCCAGACCAATAACACGGAAATATTTTCTGGCAATTTTACACGCTTCTCCTATATATTCTACGGTAGATTTACTCCTGCTTTCTCCTGTAAGAATTAAGATTTCCTGTAATCCGCTTTTGGCAATCGCCGCCATTTCCTGTTCAATTTCCTTTGTATTTAACTGTGCTCTTTTAATCTTGTTGTGGCAGTTAAATCCACAGTATATACAATAATTTTCACAGTAATTTGCGATATAAAGAGGGGTAAACATAGCCACGGAATTACCAAAATATCTTTCCTTTTCCACCTTTGCACACTGAGCAATTTCTTCCAACAAAGGCAGCGCCGCAGGTGACAATAGCGCGGCAAAATCCTCCGGCGTTTTTCTTTCATGAGACAATGCTCTCTTTACATCTGCCTCGGTATAAGCTTCATAATTGTAATTCTCTACATAATTTAAAACCTTATCTAAAATATCAGAGTCCAGCACCTCCATATCAGGCATGTATTTCATATGGTCAATCCGGTTTTTCTTCTGATGTTCCTTAATCTCATCACTTAAAATACTCTCGTTTATATGATTTTCCGTACTCATTTTCTCTCTCCTAATCTTCTAAATATCCTGTAAGAGGGGAAGATGCACTGCCTCCCTTTTCTTTTACTCTGCCAAGCCCTGATAAGTATGCGCTTCTTCCTGCTTCTACTGCATTTTTAAATGCTTCCGCCATAAGAGGAATATCTCCGGCAGTGGCAATGGCTGTATTTGCCATAATCGCTGTTGCTCCCATTTCCATTGCTTCGCATGCCTGAGAAGGTCTTCCAATGCCTGCATCCACAATAATCGGCAATTCAATTTCATCAATTAAAATCTGAATAAATTCTTTGGTACACAGCCCTTTATTGGAACCGATAGGGGCTCCAAGAGGCATAATACAGGCAGCTCCTGCATTTACCATATCTCTGGCTGCATTTAAATCAGGGTACATATAAGGCATTACAATGAACCCTTCCTTAGCCAAAATTTCTGTTGCTTTTGCTGTCTCATAATTGTCTGGAAGCAGATATTTGCTATCTCTCATAATCTCGATTTTCACAAATTCGCTTTGACAGATTTCTCTGGAAAGACGGGCAATACGAACAGCTTCCTCTGCATTTCGTGCCCCTGATGTATTTGGCAAAAGCGTCACATTCTTTGGAATATAATCTAAAATATTAGCAAGTCCTCCCTCATTTGCACGGCGAAGAGCCATAGTCACAATTTCTGCCTTTGCCTGCTCTACCGCTGCCTGAATTAATTCCAGAGAATACTTCCCTGAACCTAAAATAAATCGAGATTGAAATTCGTGATTTCCTAATTTCCATGTATCTTTTCTTGTTTCCATCTTATACATCCTCACTTTCAATAATTAACTTTGTAATCAAATTTGCCTGATGCGCTGCACAAAGAGCAACACGAGGCGCCATAAGCCCCCTGCCCGGCACAGACTGGGACACGCCGTCTCCGCAAATATAGAAATTTTTCCCCACTTTGCGAGTCTGTATCTCATTGCTCTGACCGTATCCCGCCATGCCATTTCCTGCTACCAGCACTTTATCTGGAAAACATTCCCGAATTTCGTTTACCAGCATCGCTTTCTCTTCTGCACGGTCAAAGGCTTCACAAATATATTCATCTTTCGCAAATAACCGTGGAATATCTTCTCTTTTCACTTTTCTGCAATCCGTTTGAATATCCAAATATGGATTGATATCCAACAGAATTTCTTTCAAAGCCTCTGTTTTTTTCATACCAATATGTCTGAGAAAATAATACTGTCGGTTTAAATTTGTCAAATCCACTTCATCAAAATCTAGCAAATGCAGATGTCCGACACCAATTCTGGCAAGAGACACGGCTATATTAGAACCTAATCCTCCAAGCCCTGCCACTGCCACCTGTGCTTTCCATAACTTTTCCTGCACCGCAGTTGAATGCCGGCTGCAAAGAACTTCCCATATTTCCCTTTCTTCCACTTTATCAGCCTCCCCCTACAAAGCTCACAATTTCAAGCTTATCTCCACTATGCAGAATGGTATTATTATATTGCTGCTTTGGAACAATTGCTCCGTTTAGTTCCGCCGCAATATAATCCAGACAATATTGGCGTTCCCTTACAAGTTCTGCAAGAGAAATCCCCTCCGGAATATCTTCCGGTTTTCCATTTAAATAAATCATCCTTTTCCTCCTTTTTATAAGAAAGATTGCGCAACTGCGCATCCTTGCGGAGCATTTTTTATTACATAGGACACAATTTCCTATGTAACGAGAAAGATTGCGCAATAGCGCAATCTCCGCGCGCGAGCGGTTCACAAAATGATAATTTCACTTCCGCGAGCTGCGCATCCTTGCGGAGCATTTTTTATTACATAGGACGCAATTTCCTATGTAATAAAAAAGAGTTCACGAAAAAATACACCCGCGGTGGTGCACCCCTTCATGAACTCTCATTCACTCTCAACTTCTTCGGTAAATAAATTTTCCTATGTAATAAAAAATAGAAAAGGAAATCGAAGAACCCGATTTCCTAAATTTACCACTTCTGTATCCCTACGTTGGCATTATCCACATCAGGTTTATGGGTCGAAGTTCGCAACTTCCTCTCAGCCTGTATACAAGCTCCCCTGTTTTCTTATTGATGTAACTATAAAACTTTTCTTTAAAATTGTCAACCGATTTTTCCGTGTTACAAAATTAAAAATAGAATTCCTCTGCTTTTTTGAAATTTTGCCGAAACGGCGTTGAAATGTTTTTATCTGCCTGCAAATCTTAATTTATAAGACTTGCAGGTTTATTTGATTTGATTTTGAATTAGTATTTTTAAATATTACATTTTAGAAATGAAATCATCCAGTGATTGAGATTTTAAAGCTATCTTCATCCAGTCTCTAATCACTTCTATATCCTGCTGTTGATGCAAAGTTTTCAGAAGATTTTCCGGCAATTCTCCAAATCTGTTTAATGCCATCTGGAGCATTCCTTGCGCTTCCTCTAATTGTCCGGTTTTCCTGCCTTCTTCTCTACCTTCTCTACGTTCATCTTTTAACAATAATTCCAAAAGCATAAATCTCTCCTCCATTTCCCTACTTTTCCTGATATGGGTGACCGATTTCTGCACTTGTCTTACATAATCATCCTGAAAGTCCTCCTGACTTTCTTTTAAGTCTGCATGCACGAATTTCAGAAAAGAAACCAATTCTTTCGGCACTTCTTCTACATTTTCTCCACGAGTATTCAAAAACATAATACAGCGCCCATCTTTTAAAGAAGCTTTTTCTGTTTCCTCACAAGCTGTCCAAAAAGTATAACGATACTTTCCTTTCCCGAAAGGGTCGAAGTCACATAGGAAAATCACATAACTGTCGGGCAGTTCTGCATATTCGCAACCCTTTAACAAAAGCTCCATATCCATCTGACTTTGATAATAACGACTTCTGCGTCCCAGTGCAGGCTGTTTTAACACCTGCATTTCTATATTATAGCGGGTATTATTTTCATCTTTCGCATAGACGTCTAATCGCACCCCTTTATATTCCGGATGATAGACAATATTTTTCTCTGTACTGATTTCTACATGGTCCACTTTCATGGAAAGAGCACGTTCCAAAAAGCCTTTGCAGTTTTCTTCATCTGACATCACTGCTGCAAACATAAAGTTATTTTTGATTGTAAGATTTTTTAATAATGTATTCATATTTTTTCCTCCACTTTACAGAGGAATTCTATGAAATATAGTATAGCAGATACAGAAAAAAGTTGCCAGCCTCTATTTCATTTTCTCTACCCGACAACTTATCCTGCACACATAATCTTTTTCTTCCTGCACAGTCAAGCTGTCCAATACACCGTCCTCGTAAAAATATCCACCTAATATCAATTCATGTTCTTTCGCATATTGCAACATTCTGGAGTATGTCTCCCCAACATTTTTCCAACTTCCTTTATGATAAGCACACAAATAATTCCCTGCTTCTCGAATGCTATACCCTATCTTTTTCGGTTTTGTATCCAGCATTTGATAAAAAACATGGTAATTATCAAAAACGCCCTGCTCGATATCTTCTTTTTCCTGACGATAACCTATGGGATAAGCACTTTTTATCCCATGCTCCATGCAGTAATCCCATAGCTTACCAATGGCTTTTGCCCATGCTCTGTCGTCATTTTCTTTGACACTTCTCTCTACTAAATAGCGCTGAGGTTCTTGGCGGATGGCAATTTCATCTAAATCTTCCTGTAAATTATATTGTATCAGCTTGCTCTTTTCTGTAATCCAGTTTTTTACTGATTTTAAATGTTTGATGCGGTCACTGATTATCTGTTCTTCATGCCGGAAAAGCTGTAAAAACTGTTCCGGTGTACGGTTCTGCATATACTCCTGAATTTCTTCCAGTGTCATATCCAGCTCACGTAATACATAAATCACGTCCAAAACCTCTAACTGCGCTGCTGAATAATAACGATAACCATTTTCTCTATTCTTAATTTCAGGAGAAAACAATCCAATTTCATCGTAATAAAACAGTGTGTGCTTAGATACTCCTGCCAGCTTGGCAAATTCTCCTGTACTGAAATACATTTTCTTATTCATAACAAAACACCTCTTGACTATCGGGTTACTCTATACTTTATTATATCTTTTAGATAAAATTTTACAAGGAGTTATTTGTATGTCAAATTCAATTGCAAAAGATTTTAAATTCTTTTCTCTGCTGCGTTTTGCTTTACCTACTATGGTGATGATGATTTTTATGTCTCTATATTCCATTGTAGACGGCATTTTTATTTCAAGGTTGTTAGGAACTAACGCCCTGTCTGCCGCCAATATTGTATATCCCGTTATCAGTATTGTCTTTGCAGTAGGCATCATGCTCTCTACGGGAGGCAGCGCCTTAATTGCAAAAAAATTAGGGGAAGGAAAAGAAAAGGAAGCACGGGAAGACTTTTCTTTCTTAACTCTTGTAAGCTTTCTTTTTGGTATTGCCATCCTGCTTATTGGTAACATTTTTATCGAGCCCATTGTTCGAGCTTTAGGCTCAACAGATGCTTTGCTTCCTTATTGTGTGAATTATTTAAGCGTTTCCCTGCTTCTTGCACCGGCTGCCATGCTCCAGATGATGTTTCAGACCTTTTTTGTCACTGCCGGAAAGCCACTTATCGGGCTGATACTTACCATAAGCGGCGGTGTGGCAAATATGATTTTGGATTATCTCTTTATGGGACCTTTCAATATGGGAATTTCCGGAGCTGCTCTTGCTACGGGAATTGGAGAACTGATACCTGCTGTAATCGGACTTTTTTACTTCCTTTTTACCCGCCATTCGCTCTATCTTACTAAGCCGGTATTTCGTTTTCAGGTACTAAAAGAAAGCTGTTTTAATGGTTCTTCTGAGATGGTTACAAACTTGTCTACGGCTGTGGTCACTTATCTTTTTAATATCACTATGCTGAAATTTCTGGGCGAGCCGGGGGTTGCGGCAATTACCATTGTGCTGTACGGACAGTTCCTGTTTAACGCTCTCTACATGGGATTTTCCATGGGAGTTGCACCTGTAATCAGCTATAATCATGGAAGCCAAAATCTGACTCTTTTAAAACGGATATTTAAAATCTGTATTGGTTTTATCAGTATCTCTTCTATTCTTATTACAGTTATGGCGCTTGTGTCCTCACCTGTAATTGTAGAAATTTTTACACCGATTGGTAGTGCCACTTATGATATTGCCAAAACAGGATTTTTCCTTTTCTCTATCAACTACATATTTGCAGGAATAAATATTTACTCATCCTCTATGTTTACTGCATTTTCAGACGGAAAAGTATCTGCGCTGATTTCTTTTGTTCGAACTTTTGTTTTAATTGTACTCGATATTCTGCTTCTTCCTTATCTGATTGGGGTAAACGGAGTATGGCTTGCAGTACCGGCAGCAGAATTTATGACTCTGTTTCTTTCTGTTTATTTCTTTTACAAAAAGAGAAAAGTTTATCATTATATTTAAAAAGGTTGTGCAAAATACCCGCAGGTTTCATTTGCTAAAACTTGCGGGTAATCAAAAAATCTTCTATTTATTCATCAAATATATATACGCATCTTCCAATGTAACTTCCCCCTGTGTACATTGCACCTCCGGTTTTTCCTCACTGATAACCCTTATCATATATCCGCCGTTTACATATTGTTTGGTAGATACGCGATAATTTTTTTCGATTTCCCGTGCCTGTATATCGCTTTTTGCAAAACAATTCCACACGCATCCATCTGCCATAGAAAGCATCTCTTTCATGTCTCCACTGTAAAGAATATTTCCCTTTTTCATAACTGCAAGCTTACTGCATGTTGCTGCCAAATCTTCTACTACATGCGTAGAAAATAAAATTGTGCGGTTCTCTGAAAAATCCACCAACAGATTTCGAATACGGATACGTTCTTCCGGGTCAAGCCCTGTGGTAGGCTCATCTACAATCAAAAAATCAGGTTCATTTAAAAGCGCCTGTACCAGTCCTACTCTCCTTTTCATACCTCCGGATAATTGTCTCATTTTCTTTTTTCTGTGTTCTGTAAGGCTTGTTTTCTCCAGATAATATTTTATTCTTTTCCTACATTCCTGCTGTGGTATACCGGATAATTCCCCCATATATTCCAGACATTCCTGTACGCTTAAATTGGGATACAAATCGATTTCCTGCGGCAGATAACCGATTTTCTGCTGTATTTTTTCATAATTCCCTTCACTGTATAAAATACCATCTAAGGATACCGTTCCACCGGTGGGTTTTAATACTGTGGTAAGCACGCGCATCAACGTAGTTTTTCCTGCTCCGTTCTCCCCTAAAAGTCCGTAAATCCCATTGGATATTTCCAAATTTATATGGTTTACTGCCGTTACTTGGTTTTTAAAAGTAACGGTCAAATCAGCAATTTTAATACTCATATTCCTATCCCCTTTTCTCTAAAATTTTCTTTTGCAAAAGTAATAAAAGCATTGCACATACAGCTGTTATTATTTTTCCTGCTGCCCATTTCCACTCTGTCAGCTCTGAAAATTCACAAAATTCATAAGAAAACAGGTTCCATACTCCCAGCAATTTTTCTCCTGCTTTTGACACCAAAAACAGCCATCCAAGAAACAAAATTCCCATTCCGCTCCACACACTTTGCAAAAGATTACACACGGTTACAGATAACACACTCCAAAAAAATATGGTAATAAAAACAACTCCGCAGTATAGCAAAAACAGAAAAATTCCTGACCTTTTTTCATCCAAAACCGCCGGTTTTTGCCAATAAAACATGCCATAAGCCAAAATTGAAATCCCTGTCAGATACCCTATCTGCACTGTAATTCTCCTGAGAACCGCACAATACTGGTTCTTTATAGGATAAAGACGAAACACCTCTCTGCGCCTGCTCTGCCTCTCTATGAGATAGGTATCTGCACAAAATACAAGTGCTAAAACTGCCATCTTCCCATCTATTGCCGGCCCAATTTCATTGACGTAAACAGCAGAATGAACACAGCTTAAAATCACAATAAATGCCAAAGAATATCCTATTTTATACACGGGAAGACTGATTTTTAAATCTTGTTTCATCATATTCGCCTCCTCTTCCATAAATATACCGTAATACAAAATAAGAATACGGACGCTATCAGCAAAAATGTCTGATTTAGCAATACCAGCGGAGGCGGTGTAGTATCAAAAAAGTTTCCCGGAAAACGTACCATAATTGCCAATGGTCTACCTATATAACTGCCATTTTCTCCTATTCTTAACATATTAGAATAAAGCATATAAAGTATCAGCATAGGAACTGCCGGTAATGGATTTCGGAACAGCAAGGACACAAGCCCGTAAACACTGCAAATCATAACCATATTGGGTAAAATATAAAACACTGTGGCTTTTAAAAAGTCTAAAAGATTAACGGAAAATCCTGCTTTATAAACAGCAATTTTGCACAAAACAAAAAATCCTACATTCAATAAAATCAGCACAAAAAGCATCAATAAAAATCCACTGACCGTCTTTCCAAAAATGTATTTCCAGCCCTTTATCGGCTTGGTATGCAGAAGCTCATAAGTGTTTTTTCTCATATCCTGCATGAATAAAAATGCCAGAAAAATCGTTGCAAAAAATCCCATATAAAGTCCTGTGTAATCTGCAAATTTTCTGGAAAAATAGTAAGAAAAATCATGTTCTTTCAAGCTTTCTCCAATGTATTTATTGATTTCTTTTCTGCTGCCTGCATGGTATTGAAAATCCTCATAAACGTATTCCGCTCCGTAATACTTGTAGTTATCCTCCAAGTATTGGCATGCCTCATCAATTTCCATGCTTTTCATTTCCTGTATAACCAAAGCCGCCTCATCTTCTGACATTTCAAAATCTATCATAAGAGAATTAAAAATAGACTTTTCCCAGAGTTCCCGCTGTTTTTCGGGTGTTGACGGGACGTACCCATCCATGATATCTCCATTCCACGGCTTTCCTTCTTCTGTGGGAAGTTTCTCATTTTTTTCCACATAATGAATGGTTAAATAGGGAGCTAACAACTGATAAACTCCTATAAAAACCACAAGAATTCCCACCCAAAATACCGGATTTTTCAAATAACTTTTTATTTGCCTTTTGATAATTGCTTTCATGGTTTTCACCTCATTTCTTTTTCTTTAAAGAAATCATAAACCAGAAAACACAACAAAATAACAATGGTTATCTTTCTTTAAAAACTGCCTTTACCTTTGCACCTTCCCTTTTATTCTGCTCTATATACAATCCCCCTCCATGTCGCTCACAAAAAACTCTGCTGATATACATTCCCATGCCAAAATGTTTCAAATCGTCCTTGGGATTAGAGTGATAGAATGCCTGTGTCACTTTATTGGCATCTTCCTGAAATCCGATTCCGTCGTCTTCCACCGTAATCACAAGCTTTGAAGGCTCTGCTGAAATAATCACTTCTACTTTTGTTTTCGCATACCGAAAGGCATTGGATAATAAGTTTTGAATAACTTCTCTTACCATTTCCTCATCTACAAAAGCTGTTTTTATTTCTCCTTTTATCATAATTTTGCACTGCTTTTCTGTTTCTTTTTCAAGAATTTTTATTTCCTTTTCCAGATTTTTCCCTAAGCTTTCAAGCTCTACTTTCTGATATATCGGCTCTCGTTCCTCCAATCTTGTCATTTTTCGCATAGTCTCAATAAATCGGTTCAATCGCTCTATCTGCTTCATTCCTTCGAGAAGGATTTCCTCTGTTTCTTCTTTTTCCATTTCTCCCGTGGGCAAAAATTCCAGCAGCATTTCCTGATACCCCTTTAAGACAGCCAAAGGAGAACGTATGTCATGAGCAATGGCAGCTCTTAACGCCTTTTCGTCTTCAATCATCCGCCAAAGAACTTTATTGTTCTCCTCCAACTGACTTCGCATTTTCTCGAACTCCTGACACAGCATCCCCATTTCGTCCTGATTTTCGTATGTAATATGAAATTCCAATTCATCTTTTGCAATCAGCTTGGAGGCTTCCTTTAATTCTTCGATAGGCTTTTTCAACTTGTTTTTATAAAATATTCCTACTGCCACAATGCTTCCTGCAATACTCCAAAGCAAAATACCGTATGTTTGTAAAAAATCGCAAGTTTCTGATATGTGCCAGTCCATTTCACTCATTTCTTCTCTGCTTGGTCTTGCTATCAAGGTTTCATAACTTTCATTTCGCAAACCTTTAAAATATTCTTCTTGGTCTGTATATTTCCACCAGATGTTATTTTGTATCTCTGCCGTTATATTCACTGTAAATACAGATAAAAAAAATGTCACGATAAAGCTCACTGTCACATAAAAAACAATCGCTTTTTTCAGAGAAAGATTTCTTATTTTTTCCATTTATATCCCATTCCCCACACTGTTTCTATATACTCTGTATCACTGTAATTTCCTATCTTTTTTCGTATTCTCCGTATCAGCTCCGTAATCACTCTGCTGTCCCCTTCCGCATCATATCCACAGGTTATTTCGTAAATACGCTCTTTATCAAAAACCTGTCCCGGATGTGTAGACAACAGTTCTATAATCTCATATTCCAACTTCGTAAATTCTATTATTTCTTCATTTATCTGTACATTTTTCTGACCGTAATCAATACATAATTCCCCATGAAAACGGAACTCTGTGTTTTGTGAATGCCGTTGTTCTCTTTTTAAATGTGCTGTAATTCTGGCATCCAATTCTTTCAGGCTAAAAGGCTTTAAAATATAATCGTCTCCTCCTGACAGCAATCCGTTTACCCTGTCTTCTTCCTCTACTCTGGCAGTCAAAAATAAAATCGGACAGGAAATTTTATCCCGAATTTTTCTGCAAACCTCCAGACCATCCATCCGGGGCATATTAATATCCAGTAAAATAATATCTGGAGCTGTCTGTAATTTTTCTATGGCTTCCTTCCCGTTTTGTGCTGTAATTACTCTATATTTTTTTCTTTCAAAATATTTTGAAAGCATCTTTATAAGCTTTGTATCGTCATCTACAAGAAGTATTTTATATCCCATTGTTCATCATCACCTCATAACTATAATATATCGCAAAGAACAACAAAAGGACAATAAAAACTCCGAACACTTTCCAATAATGTACTCATGTCCGGAGTATCTTTCAATACACTGCCCATTCATCTCCGTATTGGCATCTTCTTCCTGCTGCCCGAAACTGTCCATACTGTTCCAGATTATAATTGGCAGGCCGATAGGAAGGATTTAAAGCCAATGCTGCCCGAAAGTGCCGCATCGCTGCTGTGTGCTGCCCTGTTTTTTCCAACAAAACACCATATAAATTGTGTGGCTGGGCTGCATCGGGATATTGTCCCATAGCGTTCATAACTATTTTTTCACCTGTTATATAGTCATGTTTTTTGCAGCACCTTTTCACTTTTATACACAGTTCCCTTAAATTTTTTTCTGTCTCGTCTTCCTCTATTCTATTAATTTCTTCTCTCATTTTCTATCCCTTCTTTAATAAAACATCCTGTTTTGTAACTATATTCTTCTTATTTACAGGTCTTATTCTAGCAATAATTTTATTAAATAGGGTTTAAACTACTGCTTATAGAAATTAACATCACATTAAAATTAAGAAATATCTTCTGCACTGACCATACGATACCCTACGCCGATATGTGTTTGGATATATGCGGAATGTTCTTTGTCTTTTTCCAGTTTTTTGCGCAAAGAAGCCATATACACACGCAGAGAAGAAATATCGCTGGTAATGCCGTTTTGCCATACTTTTTCCAGAATAAAACGGTAAGTCAGCACCTTTCCGATATTCTGTGCCAATAGACAAAGCAGACTGTATTCCAAAGGCATTAAATGTACTTCCTCTCCTGAAACCTTTACAACTCCTGCGCTGTAATCAATTTCCAGATTGCCGTTTTTAAACACGCTTTCATTGGTATTATCTGCGTGCATAATATACTGTATACGGCGAGTAGTCGCTCTTAATCTGGCAGAAAGCTCTGTAACGCTAAAAGGTTTGGTAAGATAATCATCTGCCCCTACATCTAAAGCAGCTACCTTGTCTTTTTCATCACTTCTGGCGCTGATTACAATAATAGGCGCTACCGACCATGTTCTGATTTTCCTGATTACTTCTATTCCGTCAATATCCGGCAGCCCCAAATCCATAAGAATAATATCGGGATTGTTTGCTGCTGCCAGCATAATCGCCTGATTTCCGTTTTCCGCAGTATCAAATTTATACTTTTCCATCTCCAAAGTCGTAGTAATCAGATTTCGAATTGGCACATCGTCCTCCACCACTAAAACAGATGGTTTATTTCCTTTCATCATAGTAAAATCTCCTCCTTTGGAAGGGCAAATTTAAAAACAGTGCCCTTCGGTGTATTATCACAAACTTCTAATCTGCTTCCATGGGCTTTTACAATAGCCTGACACAGGGGAAGTCCAAGTCCCATTCCCCTTCTTGCATCTCCAATTCCTCTGTTCACCGTATAGTACATATCAAATACTTTTTCTTTTTGTTCCGAGGTAAGCCCTGTTCCGTTATCACGGACTGACAGGATAACTTTGTCCCCTAAAGCCTCTGCTTTTATCACAATTTCCGCATTCTTGGGCGTATATTTTACTGCATTATCCACCAGATTGATAAGCACCTGAAGCATCAATTTTAAATCCATTTTCGCCATGAGAATTTCGTCACATTCTACTCTCACGCTCTGGTCTTTCCCCCTGAAATTCACATGCTTTAACGCTTCCTCGATGACCTCCTCCACAATTTCCCCCTGCATATCCAATTTCATATCTCCGTTTTCAATTCTGGTTATGGAAAGAAGGTTTTCCACCAGATTAATCAGCCATTTGGAGTCATCATAAATGTCCCGATAAATTTCTCTGCGTCTTCCTGCCGGAAGCTTTTCCTCATTCGCCAAAAGGTTTTCTGCATTGCCTGAAATGCTGGTAAGAGGACTTCTTAAATCATGGGAAATGGACCTTAAAAGGTTGGCTCGAAGCTGTTCCTTTTCCAGACGCATTTCCGCTTCTCTCTGTTTATTCAGCAATTCTTCTTTTTCTAAGGCAAAGACACATTCATGAATAATCGTTCCTACAATTCCTCTTTCAAACGTTCCGATAGCTTCTTTTTTCGTATCTACTACAATCACGGCAAAGGTCTTCTGTTTTCCCTTCACTGCCAGAAACATGTACGGAGACTCTCTTAAAACATCCGTAGAAAATCCGGCATCTTCTCCATGCTGATAACACCAAAGAGCCGTTGCCCTATCCTCTTTTAACAGTTCTTTCGGCATTTTCCAGTTTTCCGGTTTTCCCATAAGACAGTATATTTTTTTTTCCAGAAGCTTTCCCAGCTGTTTTACTGTTTTTTGTAAGATTTCCTGGGAAGTGGACGCCTCCTGTAAACTGCGGCTTGCCTGAAGCAGAAGCTCCGAACGATAAGATTTTCTCGCATTTTCCGCCGCATAATTCTTCACTCGTTTCGTTAAGACAGAGCAGGTAATCGAGGTTGCAAACATAACCACAAAGGTAATTAAATAATCCGGATTATATACTGAAAAAGTAAAAATAGGCTCTGCAAAAAAGAAATTGAAGATCAATACACCTAAAATACTGGAGATTATTCCCCACACATATCCCCCTGTTAAAAGGGCTACCATCAGCACACCCAGTATATAAATCATAATCAGATTGGCATCGCTAAAGCCAAGCGCCGAAAACACAAATGCCACTGCCGTAGACAGAGCAAGACTGACGATGCACCATAATATATCCCTCTTTTTCATGGTTTTTCCTTCCTTCCGTAAATCAATCTTGCGAAAACCAAAGCTGCTTCATTTAACATTGCCGTTAAAAGTCCATACTCAAAAGGCGGAATTTCTCTTTTTTCTTCCAGTACAATTCCCATCACTCCATAGATTTCGTCACTGGTTTTAATAGGAAGATACATAGCGTTTGCCTCAGGAAGAGTATGCGTACAGCAGCCGGCACGTTTTCTATTTGTCATTACCCAGTCTACAACTGCTTTTTCTTTGGTGTCAACTGTTTTTCCCAATTCTGCCTTAGAAATTCCCGGTTTTGGAAACAGCCATGGTCCTGTAAGCTTCTCTTCCTTTTGCACGTAAAAAACAACAGATAAATTCATCAGCTTTAATACTTTATCGCTCAATTCTGTCAAAAGCTCCTTCACTGACTCTACACGCCTCATTCTCCGACTGTTATCCAACAAAAGCTCTGTGCGGTACATCATTTTTGCGCTTTCCTTTGCCTGATGCTTTTCTGTGGAAATAATCGCAGAAATAATAATAGAAAATAAAAGCATAATGCCAAAAGTCGCACTGTATTTTCCACTGTAAAAATTAAAACTATAAAAAGGCTCTACAAAAAACCAGTCAAACAAAAGGACACTGAAAACTGCCGAAGATACTGCAATATACCGTCTTGCCGTATACAACGACAACAATAAAATTCCCAATAAGTACACCATAATAATATCTACATTTAAAAATCCCAGTTTTTGAAACAAAAGCCCAATGGCAGTGGCAAGCCCAAGCATAAAAGCTTCTTTTAGAATATCTGCTCCCAATTTTTCTGTCTTTTTCCTTTTTTCGGAATTTGTTGGAGAAAATAAAAAATACTTTTTCTTACCTGTATGTCCCATATCGGGAATAATAAAAATATCCAGATTGGGGCTGTACTCACTGATTTCATCTGTAATATTTCCCTTCTTCTGTCCAAATAAAATTTTGTGATTGGTTCTTCCCAGTACCAGCTTTGTCACACCGCTGACTCTGGCATATTCCGCAATCTGAAAAGCCACATCATCCCCAAATACGGTTACAATCTTCGCACCCAGCATTTCTGCCAGATGCAGGTTGTCATCTCTGATTTTCTTCACAGACGCATCTGCATTTTGAAGCCTTGTAGTCTCCACATACAAAGCCGTAAACTTTGCGTGAAAGGCATAAGCCATTCTGGAAGCGCTTCGTATGACTCTTTCACAGGATGGAGCTGTGGAAATACAGGTAAGTATATGTTCTCCCTGATACCCTTCCCCTTCCTCCTGCTTCTCGCTCAAAAGCCGCTCCTGTTGCGCTATCTGATTGACCTTATCTGCCATTTTGCGAAGGGCAATTTCTCTTAACGCAATCAGCTTTTCTTTTGCAAAAAAGTTTTGCAGCGCCCGTTCTGCCTGAACTGTTTTATAAATTTTTCCTTCTTTTAAACGTGTAATTAACAAATCCGGTTCAATATCAATAAGTTTTACCTGCTCTGCCTCATCGAAAACCCTATCCGGTATTCTTTCTTTTACATGAATTTTTGTAATATTTTCCACAATGTCATTTAGGCTTTCCAAGTGCTGAATATTCACTGTTGTATAAACATCAATTCCTGCATCTAATAACTCCTCAATATCCTCATAACGTTTTTTATGTCGCAGACCATTGGCATTCGTATGCGCCAGCTCATCTACAAGGAGTATCTGTGGTTTTCTTTTTAATGCTGCATCCAGATTAAATTCCCTAAGCTCAATCCCTTTATAAGGAACCATAAAGGGAGGAATTATTTCCAAGCCTTCTTCTCTTTTTTGGGTTTCCCAACGTGCATGCGGCTCTATATAGCCTGCAACGACATCAATACCTTTACTTTGCAATTCATGAGCCGCATCTAACATGGCACAGGTTTTCCCTACTCCTGCTGCATAGCCTAGAAAAATATATAATTTTCCTCTTTTCTTATTTTCTTTTTGTTTTTCTTCTGCCTGAATACGTTTTAAAATTTCCTCCGGAGTGCTTCTATCGCCGCTCATTCTTTATTCTCCTATAATTATATATAGGGTTGCTGTTACACAGCAACCCTTTTCATATTTCACTTTTTTAAATCTCATTCATTGCTTCTGCAATATCAATATTACATTCTAATACATTTACTTTTTCTTCACCGAAGATGCCGAATACTTTTTTTTCTGTATTATTATCTACGATATTCTGAACTTCTTCTTCAGAGAGTCCACTTGCTGCCGCTACAATGGGAAGCTGTACTTTAGCAGCCTCCGGACTAATATGTGGATCCAAGCCAGAACCTGAAGCCGTTAACATATCTGCCGGTATCTCTCCTTTAAATTCTTCGCCTGTCACTTCTTTATAACGTTCTTTGAAAGCTTTTACATCTTCCTCTACACGTTTCTCAAGGTCTTTGCTGCTTGGGGCATAGTTAAAGCTTCCTGATGAAACTCCTGCATATTCTCCACTTTCTTTTTCTTCTTTTGTATAGGTATTATAATTTACAGAGGAAATTCTTCCATGAAAATATTGATTCCCTTCAAATTCCTGACCTACAACCTCTGAACCTGCTGCTTTATCATTTACTTTTACAATACTTCCATTCGCCTGTTTAGGGAAAATCACCTGTCCCGCAGCAGTTAAAAGAAGGGGATAGACAACTCCGCACAAAACCAGCAGCACGAGAGTAACTGCTAATGCTTTTTTTAAATATTTTCCGAAATTCTTCATATCTTCACCTCAAAATTATAATCCAAGCAAAGCCAGTAAAGGCGTTACCAGAATATCAATTAATTTAATTCCGATAAATGGAACAATGACACCACCAAGTCCATAAATGCTCATATTTTTTAACAGCATTTTTTCAGAACGCATTGGTTTATATTTTACACCACGCATAGCAATGGGAATTAAGCATGGAATAATAATTGCATTAAAAATCAATGCTGATAAAATAGCACTAAATGGTGTAGACAAGCTCATAATATTTAAAATGTTCATCTGCGGAATAACCAGAGTAAACATAGCAGGAATAATTGCAAAATATTTGGCTACATCGTTTGCAATACTGAAGGTTGTTAAAGAGCCTCGTGTAATCAAAAGCTGTTTTCCGATTTCTACAACCTCCAGAACCTTTGTAGGGTCAGAGTCCAAATCTACCATATTTGCAGCTTCTTTGGCTGCTGTTGTACCACTGTTCATTGCCAGTCCAACATCTGCCTGAGCAAGTGCCGGTGCGTCATTTGTACCATCACCTGTCATTGCTACGATTTTTCCCTCTGCCTGCTCTTTTTTAATGGCTTCGATTTTATCTTCCGGTTTACATTCTGCAATAAATCCGTCTACACCTGCTTCCTTAGCAATCGTTGCTGCTGTAAGCGGGTTATCACCGGTACACATAATTGTTTTAATCCCGATTTCACGCAGACGTTCAAATCGTTCTACCAATCCCGGTTTTACCGTATCCTTCAGATAAATAACACCATAAATCACATATCCGGCGCATACAACCAAGGGTGTTCCTCCTAAGCTTGATATTTCTGTTACAATACTGTCTAAATCTTCCGGAATAACACCGTTGTTTTCCTGCACATAAGCTTTAATGGCCTCACTGGCGCCTTTTCTTATCTGTGTACCGTCTTTTAGATTTACTCCGCTCATTTTTGTCTGTGCAGTAAATTCTACAAATTCCATCTGGTCTTTGGCATCTTCTTTAATATTTGTACCCAAAGTTCTTGCCAGCTCCACAACAGATTTTCCTTCCGGTGTGGCATCACACAGAGAAGTCATAACACTGTAATCAATTAAATCCTCTTTCTTTTTACCTTTTACAGGACGAAAATCTGCTGCCAGACGATTACCGAAAGTGATTGTACCTGTTTTGTCTAAAATCATAGTATCTACATCGCCGCATGCTTCTACTGCTTTTCCTGACATTGCAATTACGTTAAATCTTGTTACTCTGTCCATACCGGCAATACCGATTGCAGATAACAAACCACCGATTGTCGTTGGAATGAGACACACCAGCAAAGCAATCATGGTTGCCATTGGAATTTTTGCCCCTGCATAATCAGAAAAGCAATATAATGTAACAACTACAATAAGGAAAATGATTGTCAAACTTACCAACAAAGTATTCAGCGCTATTTCATTTGGTGTTTTCTGTCTGGAAGCACCCTCTACCAAAGAAATCATTTTATCCAGAAATGATTTTCCCGGTTCTGAAGTAATTCTGATTTTCAACCAGTCGCTCACTACTGTTGTACCACCTGTAACAGAGGAGAAGTCGCCGCCTGCCTCTCTTGTAACAGGAGCACTTTCTCCTGTAATGGCAGACTCATCTACGGATGCAACACCTTCGATTACTTCACCGTCATTAGGAATAACTTCGTTCATTCTTACCATAACGATGTCTCCCTTTTTCAGTTCAGAAGCATTTACAACCTTTTCTGTTCCATCTTTCAGTACCAAATTTGCAACAGTATCTTTTTTTGTTTTCTTTAAGGAGTCTGCCTGAGCTTTTCCTCTTCCTTCTGCCACAGACTCTGCAAAGTTTGCAAATAAAATTGTCACAAAAAGAATTACTGATACAATACCATTGTAAACTCTCAGACCACTGTCATCTCCGAAAATGGTTGGGAAGAAGGTCATTACAAGCGTAATGAAAAATCCAACTTCTACTACAAACATAACGGGATTTTTTATCATATATCTGGGATTCAGTTTCTTGAAAGCTCCTATAACAGAGCTTTTCAATATATCCTTTGTAATAAATTTTGTCTTCTTATCTTGTTTTCCCATTTTAATTACAATCCTTTCTGTTTTACGGCATCCATAAAGTCAAATGCTCTGCAATAGGGCCAAGCGCCAATGCAGGGAAGAATGTCAATGCGGCAAAGATATAAACTACTGCTACTAAAATCGCTATAAAAATCACATTGTCCGTTCTTAATGTACCAACTGTTTCATTAACTTTGCGTTTTGCAAGCATACTTCCTGCAATGGCAAGCTGTGCAACGATTGCTATGTAACGTCCAAAGAACATTGCAAGTCCTGTTGTAATATTCCAGAAGTAGCTGTTATCTGCAAGTCCTTCAAATCCGGAACCATTATTTGCAGCAGAAGAAGTGTATTCATAAAGAACCTGTGATAATCCATGAAATCCTTCATTGGTAATACCTGCCTGCCCTGCCCCTGTCATAACTGCCAGAGCAGAAAATCCTAAGATTAAAAGAGGATGAACAATCAATACCAGCGCTACCAGCTTCATTTCTTTTCCTTCGATCTTTTTGCCCAGATATTCAGGCGTACGTCCTATCATCAAGCCGCACAGGAATACGGCAAGTATAACGTACATAATCATATTCATCAAACCAACGCCTTTACCGCCAAACACGCAGTTTAACATCATGTGCAGCATAGGCACCATACCACCAAGAGGGGTTAATGTATCGTGCATATTATTGACAGTACCTGTGGTAAAGGAAGTTGTTGTGGTAGTGAAAAGAGCCGATTGTGCAATTCCAAAACGGACTTCTTTTCCTTCCATACTTCCCATATCCTGATTTAATCCTGCCTGTTCCAGTGCAGGATTTCCTGCCATTTCAGATGTAAAACAAACGATAAGACCTACGATAAACAGAATAGACATTGCAGCAAAAATCGTTCTTCCTTGATTTCCAAAGAGAACTTTTTTATTCTCCTGTTTTTTCCGTTTCATTGTCATTTTTCCAAAAGTAATCACGCATGCTCCCGGCAGAACCATCATGGAGAACAACTCAATCAGGTTGGAAATAATCGTTGGGTTTTCAAATGGTGTTGTAGAGTTTGCACCGAAAAATCCACCGCCGTTTGTTCCCAGATGCTTAATACTTTCCAAGGAAGCTACCGGTCCCATTGCCAAATCCTGAAACTGTCCTTCAATGGTCTGTACTGTCTGATTTGCTTCCAGTGTCTGCGGAACGCCCTGCCATATAAGTAACAAGCCTGCGATAAAAGATACAGGGATTAAAATACGTGTGGTAATTCTTACCATGTCTTCATAGAAGTTACCCACATCTTTTTGTTTTCCTGCCAGTCCTCTGCAAAACGCCATACATGCTGCATATCCGCTTGCTGCTGATACAAACATCATAAAGATAATAACCAGCATCTGGCTTAAATAGGAAAGTCCTGACTCACCGGAATAATGCTGCAGGTTTGTATTTGTCATAAAACTGATAATGGTATTAAAGGAAAGCGTTGGCTCCATTGCTTCAATCCCATTAGGGTTTGCAAATAAAATTCCTTGCAGTCTTAATACCAGATATCCGATAAATACCATAACCGCATTTGTTGTTAATAAATGCAGCGCATACTGTTTCCAGTTCATTCCCTCTCTGCCGATATGACAAATTTTGTAAATGGTATTGTCTAGCGGATTAAAAATCTTATCGGCGAAGGTCTTTTGTTTTGTAGCAATATGATACATATAAGTTCCCATTGGAATTACCAGTATCATGAATATTGCAAGTGTAAGTACAATCTGTAACATTCCTTTTCTCCTCCAAGCTTCCTTTATGTCTTACAGTTTCTCCGGATAAATCAAAGCATAAAACAAATATCCGGCAAGCAATAAAATAATCATACCTAATAAAATCATTTGCGCTCCTCCTTAGAAACGGTAATTCCTACCTGTTTTTCACACCAGTCAGCCAAAAGCTTCATACTGCCAAAACATATTGCCAAAATTAAAATCATCAATAAATCCATATTCTTCATCTCTCTTTCTTCCTTTATAGCAGAACCTAGTGTAGCATAGGTAATTTTAAATTCGTGTTATAATACAGAAGCGAGGTATTAAAATGGTATTAAAACAGCATAAAAATCTCTATTCTAAAAATTTTTCTTTATTTTTCTAAACGATATCCCATGCAGTCTAAGAACAATTCTGCATACATGGCATTTGCCCATGAAAACCATTCTCTTGTAAAGCGAGTATCGTCTTCACAACAAAATCCTTCGTGCATAACACCTTTGCCGCCGGTTGTAGCAGCCATTGTTTTTAAAATTTCCATTTTCTTTTCCTGTTCAGTTTCTGTAAGTCCCTGAATTGCCATAGCAATATGCCAAACATAGTTGGAAGGTGTATGAGGGCTTCCAATTCCTGCTGCCTTTTCTCCCTTGAAATAGAATGGATTAGCTTCGCTAAGGAGCAGTCTTCTTGTATTTCCTGCAATTTCCCTATCAGAAGGATATCCCAAATAATCCATGGAAAGAAGACTTGGTACATTGGCATCGTCCATTAAGTTGTACATACCAAAACCATCTGTTTCATAGGCATATACCATACCGAATTCTTCTGTAAAAGTCTTACCGATTGCCTCAATCGCCTGATAAACTTCGTCTTTTAATTCTTTTGCTGCCTTGGCAAGCTCCTCGTTATGATAAATCTCTGTTTCAATTTCTTCCAGATATCCCAAAACAACTACTGCGAACATATTAGAAGGAATTAAATATCCATAAGTACAAGCATCATCGCTTGGACGGAAACCTGACCAAATAAGGCCTGTTCCTGATTTTACCAGAGCGCCTTTTCCGTCTCTGGAAAGTGTATCACGGTAATATCCGTTGTTTCTGTTAAAACGATAAGAAGATTTGTCTTCATGGTACTGCTCTGTACGGAATACTTCCAGAATTTTTTCTACACCTTTCTGGAAATCTTCGTTAAACTGTGTTACACAATCTGCGTTTTTCCATAATAAGTAAGCCAACTGAATTGGGTAGCATAAAGAGTCAATCTCAAATTTTCTTTCCCATACCCATGGGCTCTGATTTGGATCATCCTTTTCCCAGCAGTCACCGCTTGCAGAATGGTTGAAAGCATTTGCATACTCATCAATATTGATATACATAAACTGTCTTCTCACAAGTCCTGCAATTAACTCACAAATTTCCTCATCTTCCTTTGCAAGGAAGATATATGGACGAAGCTGTGCAGCGGAGTCTCTCAGCCACATAGCCGGAATATCACCTGTAATTACATGTGTGGTGTTGTTTTCCATTCTCTTTACTGTGGTATCCAATGTATTTGTATAACAAGTTACAAATAAGTCCATTAATTCCGGATAATCTTTTGATTTTTCTTTTAATTCCTCTAAAAATTTGTCCATTGTTTTCTGCATTTGTTCACTCATTTCTCATAGTCCTTTCTTTTCTTATACAATTTCTGCTCCAAAGGGCATAAGCGCCAGCTTTGCAAGCTTAAACTGCTGCAAACCAAAAGGAATGCCTATCACAGTAATACATAAAACCACCCCAAAAACCAAATGCTCCAGCGCAAGCGGCAGTCCTGATACCACCAGCCAGATAATATTTAAAATCAAAGAGCCTGCTCCTCCACCGTAAGAAACCTCTTTTCCAAACGGAAAAAAACTTAAAGACGCAAACTTAAAGCATTGCAGTCCCACAGGAATTCCGATAATCGTAATACACCACAGACATCCTGCCAGACACCAGCTAAGACCGGAAATACAGCCTCCGAAAATAAACCACAATAAGTTTCCTAAACAGCCCATTTTCTACCTCCTGTTTATTTCTTCCTATCATACCATTCTCGAATATCCTGCGCAAGTACTTGTTTTTTCCCTTTTGTGATTTTGTCACAGATAATTTCCCCGTGAATATATATACTAAATTTATCAAGTATAAGAGGTGAATAATTATGAGATTAAAAGATAAAGTAGCAATTATAACAGGTGGAAGCCGAGGCATTGGATATGCCACTGCTGACGCATTTTTAAGAGAAGGTGCAAAGGTAATTTTAACTGCCAGCTCTATGGAGTCTGCCCAAAAAGCAGTCGCACAATTAAAGGAAAAATATCCTGACTCTACAGTAGTGGGAATTAGTCCTGATTTAAGCAATTTAAAAGATGTAAGAGAAGAATTTAAAAACGTCACTTCAAAATATGGATGTGTGGATATTCTTGTCAACAACGCCGGGGTTTCAGAAAGCACACTTTTTACAGATTACACAGAAGAAATGTTTGATAAGGTTATGGACTTGAATGTAAAAGGTGTATTTAATGCCACAAAAGCAGCTTCTGAATGCATGGTGGCACGCAAGAAAGGTGTTATTCTAAGTACTTCTTCCATGGTAAGTATTTATGGACAACCAAGCGGCATTGCCTATCCTACTTCCAAATTTGCAGTAAATGGTCTTACCGTATCTCTTGCGCGGGAGCTTGGTCCAAAAGGCATTCGTGTAAATGCAGTAGCTCCCGGAATTACAGAAACAGATATGATGAAAGCCGTTCCAAAAGAAGTTATCGAACCGATGATTGCACAAATTCCATTAAGACGTTTAGGCCAGCCTGAAGATATTGCCAATGCCTTTGTTTTCCTGGCTTCTGACGAAGCTTCCTACATCACAGGTGTAGTATTAAGTGTAGACGGACTTGCCCGCACATAAACCGAAAAGGAGAGCGCTCAACGTTTAATGCGTCCGCTCTCCTTTTACCATATCTATAAATGCCTGCATTTGAGGTGTAACCCATTTATTTTTATAATATAATAATTGACTGTACATTTTTACACCGGGTAAATCTGTATCAATCTGCATAAGTTTTCCTCTTTTTAACTCTTTTCTCACCGTAAATTCCGGTAAAAAAGAAACACCCATTCCTCTTTTCAGCAAATTAATAATGGTTTCTGTATTCCCAATCTCCAATACAGGAGAAATCCGTAAATCACGTTCTGATAAAAGTCTTTCCAGTTCATAATGATAGGCAGCGCCCCTCTCTGTAAGGAGAAATGGTTCTTGTATCAATTCCTGTATCTGTACTTCTCTCTTTTCCGTCATTTCCTTTCCCAGTGTAACAAAAATAATTTCTTCTGTTCTTTGCATTGCACAAGTCCACTCAGGATTACAGATTTTCTGATCCAAAGTAAAAATCAAATCCAAATCATTTTCTTTTGCCATTTCAAGCAAATCTGCTGTTTTGCCGGATTTAATTACAATTTCAATCTCAGGGCAAATCTTATGAAGCTTCAATATCAAATCAGGAAGCAACGCTGTACAAATTGACTCCACACCCCCTATTTTCAATTCTCCTCTTGGCACACTGTTTTTCTTCGAAAAATCCAGCGCCCGATTCGTCACCCTCATAATTTCGTTTGCATAAAAAACAAATTCCTGCCCTTTCTCTGTTAAATAAACTCTTTTCCCTATTCTTTCAAAAAGCTGTGTATCTAATTCTTTTTCTAACTGTTGTATCTGTACAGTGACTGCTGATTGGGAATATCCTAACTGTTCTGCTGCTTTTGAAAAATTCTGCGTCCCTGCTACCTTTAAAAAAGTAACAATATTTCTAATCTCCATATCTTCCTCTTATTATTTTTTTTCATATATATTATAAAATTTATCAATTTAACAAATAGATAGTTTTAGTGTAAACTACTATATTAAAGACGTCAAGATAACAATGAATTTTAGGAGTTAATAACATTATGATAAACAGTGAAAATATTTTAAACAGCGCTCAATTAGAAAAAGAAATCAAAAATTTCGTACATGATTTTTGTCTGGAAAAGCACAACATCCATACACAACAAGTCATCTGGAATGCGCCAAGCGGACAAGCTGAAAAAATAAAACAATTGGGAATTCCCAAAGACGGACGTCCTGCTAATGAAGTAGTTCAGGAAATGATGAACGAAGTATATCAATACCGTGGTGACTCCAATCATCCACGTTTCTTTGGCTTTGTACCTGGTCCCGCTTCTTCCATTTCTTGGCTCGGTGATATTATGACATCTGCCTACAATATTCATGCAGGTGGGAGCAAATTGGCTCCCATGGTAAACTGTATTGAACAGGAAGTGTTAAAATGGCTCTGCACTCAAACCGGATTTGGAAAAAATTCAGGAGGTGTCTTCGTAAGCGGAGGCTCTATGGCAAATATCACAGCACTTACTGCTGCTCGAGACAACAAGCTTACAGATGAAACCCTTCATCTGGGTGTAGCTTATATTTCCGACCAGACACACAGCTCCGTTGCAAAAGGTCTTCGCATTATCGGCATTCCCAACAAAAGAATTCGTAAAATTCCTACTACGCCGGACTTCAAAATCAATACAGAAATTCTGGAGCAAACAATTTTGGCTGACAAAGAAGCCGGACTTATTCCATTTGTAGTTATCGGAACTGCCGGAACTACCAATACAGGCAGTATTGACCCATTAAAAGAAATTGCAGCTATCTGTGAAAAACATAATCTCTGGTTCCATGTTGACGGCGCTTACGGTGCTTCTGTCCTGTTAAGTCCGAAATACCGCCACCTTTTAGACGGAATACAACTGGCTGACAGCTTAAGCTGGGATGCCCATAAATGGCTGTTTCAAACCTACGGTTGCGCTATGGTTCTGGTAAAGGATATTCAGCACTTATTCCACAGCTTTCACGTAAATCCGGAATATCTAAAAGATGTGCAGGGAGACAGAGAACACATTAACACATGGGATATCGGTATGGAGCTTACCAGACCTGCCAGAGGCTTAAAGCTTTGGCTCACTCTTCAAATTTTAGGAAGCGACTTAATCGGCAGCGCTATTGAACACGGCTTTCAGCTTGCACACTGGGCAGAAGACACACTAAAAGAGCTTCCCGATTGGGAAATCGTCTCTCCTGCACAGCTTGCTATGGTAAATTTCCGCTATACCCCAGAAGGTTTATCCAAAGAGCAGACCGACCTCTTAAACGAAAAAATTTCTGAAAAAATTTTGGAGAGCGGATACGCTGCTGTATTTACTACGGTTCTTCATGAAAAGACAGTTCTTCGTATATGCGCCCTTCATCCAGAAGCAGAAAAAGAAGATATGGAAAAGACAATTTATTTGTTGGATACTTATGGGAAGGAACTCTGTAAAGATATGAAATAAATTTAAGCCCGCAAGTCTCATAAATAGAGATTTGCGGGCGGTTATCACTTGTCTGACTTTCGAATAAATATGCTATTTAAAAAGCTTTAAATCATCTTTTCCAAAAAATTCAAGATACCCTTCTTCCAGCCCTTCTTCCGAAACAATAAATGTGAAATATACTTCTTTTTCTGCATATGGTTCTAATCTTACATAATACTTTCCATTATACTTACTGTCAGGAACTCCTCCTTTAAGGTCGTATGGCGGTTCATTTTCCATAAGCGGGCTATAAAACACCGGATATACCGGCAGTTCTTCCCACAACTTATCTGTGGTGTTTTGTAATTTCACTGCAACCTCCAGCTTCTTTACCGGGTCATCTATCTTATGTACCTCATCTTCCACCTCGGAAAATGTAATATCCGTCACCTGAAGACTGCATCCTTTTGCATAATCCGGATACTCTATTTTTTCTCCCAGAGTAATTTTTTCCTTTGTAATTTTCTCTTTTTCACTTTCTGAAAACTCATCTTTTTCATAAATTTTGATTTGTTTTCCTATCTCTAATACTTCTTCTTTTGGAATAAAAGAAGCTGCAAACATCTCTACAACGTACCCTTCTTCTTCATAAAATTGCATTAAATTCCAACGATACTCCGCTTCTTCCCCTCCGTCAATCAACAGATTTTTTACCCTTCCATCCTTCCATATCTCACAATTTTCATAGGGAATTTTCTCTTTTTCCATCCAATCGTTTACTTGAATTGTAATGCCATTTGCCCCCCAAACGCCTCCAAAGGAATATTTCCCAAGAGAATATTTTTCTTTTTCCTCATCCCAGATTTCATAACCTTCCGGTAAATATCCAGGAACAGCAATTACATCTGTACATTCCTTCTTCCTTTCCACCTTTATCAAAATTGTTTGTATCCCTTCCTTAATTTCTACCCGAATTGCCTTTCTGTTTTTTGTCATTGCATAAGCTGTAAAAGAAATTCCTACTACAAGTATCACTGCCGCTGCCGCTTGAAGAAATTTTTTCATTCCACCATTATGAAATATAACTTTGTTCTCTTTTTTTGTTTCTATTAAAGACAATAAGCTTTGTTTTCTGTTCTGATAATCTTCGGAGAAATCATGCGTTTGTTCTTCTTGTCCAAATTGCTCGTCTTCTATTTCTTGTCCCAGTTTTTTCATTATCTGATCTAATTTTTCCTGTTTCATTGTCAAATTCCTCCTCCCATTCCAATCGGTCAGCAATCAATTTTCGTGCTCTCTCCAATCTTTTATTTACATTTCCTTCACTAAGCCCTAAAATATCACCTGTCTCTTTTGCCGAAAATCCATAATAACAGCGTAATTTAATAATCTCCCTATATTCTGTTGGAACTGCATTCAATAATTGCTGAATAAATTCTCTGTCCTCCACAGATTTTACAAATGAATTTGTTTCTTCTCCTTGTTCCTGCTGAGACAGCCATTCATTCTGTTTATTGTTTCTGCGGTACTGATCGATTGCTGTATTTCGAACTGTTTTCAAAACAAGTTGTTGTGTTTTGGGACTATCAGGAGTATCAATTTTCGGTAAATACTTCAAAAGTTTCTCAAAACTGTCCTGTACTGCACCCTCTGCCTGTTCCCTGTTATGAAGAACTCCATAGGCAACCCGATACATTCCCTGCTCATACAATTCATACATAGTCTCCAGCAGAATTTTAAACTCATGCTTTTCCAAGATTTCTCACCCCCTGTTTTTATCTTTCATAAAGTATAACGAATGGATAAAAGAAAATCTGACAGAAAGATACTAATTATTTCATTGTTAACAGACATAGAAAGAGCCAAGAACTCCCATAAAAATGGGTTTCTTGGCTCTTTAATGTTATTCAAACTCGCAAAGTTCTATTTGCTTTGTAGTGTATTCCCGTTGTTCCAGTTCCAAAACAGTTCATTTTTGAACTGTTTTGTATGGATTCGCTATGTTTTCATCTAATTGTATTGTCATTTTATTGTCAGTAATATGCTATAGATTAAAATCAACTAATAGTCTTAAATACTATAATATTCATAAAGCACTTCCATTCCCCTGCTAGCTGAAATTTATTTACTATTCCTTATTAATGCAATGATTACGGCAATAACTCCGACACATAGCCATATAATTCCCTTTACAGTATTTCCTGCCAAAAACCAAACTAAAGAAAAAAGCATCCATATAATTACCAAAATTATAATTCCTTTGTTACTCATATACTTCCTCCTCCATAAATTCAAATTGAACAAAATCGCTGCGCGATGGCCTGCCAAGGCTGTGGCATAGCGATTTTC
>OBXC01000326.1_pt1 | contig 43751 bp, 38 predicted proteins | sample 1538111 | NCBI WGS metagenome assembly OBXC01 (sample SAMEA2580137, study PRJEB22360) | human gut metagenome | biome: human gut; feature: human-associated habitat; material: faeces | place: Denmark | collected 2008/2010
ATTACTCAAGTTCGGCGCCGGGGGAGTGGGCGGTGGCCAGGCCTGCCGTAACGTTGTTATCCGTGTTGTCATTCGCTGTCCTGCGTCCCAGGCAGCCGGCGGACAGTAATCCGATAAGAAGAATCAACAGTCGTGTTTTCATGGATTCAGGTATTATTCTCCGGGTTCTCCCAGAATTTAAGGTATTTATCCTCCTTGCGATGCATCTGCGCGTTGGTGCGGGGCGTCTTGTCGCCCTGGCCGCAGAGGTGCAGCACGCCGTGTACGACGACCCTGCGCATTTCCTGGAGCGTCGTGCAGCCGTATTGCCGGGCATTGTCGGCTACGGTCTCGACGTCGATGAAAATGTCGCCCGAAACGATGCGTTCGCCTTTGCGGTCGCTGTAATCGAACGTAATGACGTCGGTGAAATAGTCGTGCCCGAGCCACTGGCGGTTCATCTCCAGGAGCCGTTGCGCCGAGCAAAAAATGTAGCTCACATCGCCCAGCGTATACCCTTCCGCTTCGGCCACTTCGCGCAGCCATGCCGCCGTCAGGCGTTTCTGCGGCAGCCGGAAGGTACAATCGTCGTTATAGTATCGTATTGCCATGTTTGAAGGACGGCCCGAAGCCGTAATCAGTCTGTAAATCTTTGCAAAAGTACAAAAATAATACAGATGAAAATGTCCCGGCGGGCTTTTTCTCGTTGTCCGTGTCCGGGTGGCATTCCGAAGCTGCATCTGCCTTCCCCGCAGGGAAATTCCGGAAAAATAAAAAAAATATTTTTTCAGAAAGGGAGCGGTTTTAGTTACGGATCGTAACTTTTATTTCCGACCCGGGGGATACATTGCCGCCATGTCCTGGTTTTTTTGTTTCATATTGTTCTGATATACAATTTCTTATTGATATATCGGGGCGAATAACGATACGGAAAAACCGTTATATTTGCCTCGTCACGAAGTATTAACCCAAAAATCTCTCAAAATGAAAATCTTCAAAATGCTTACCGCGCTTGCGGCTTTCTTTGCCGTGGCGTTGTTTTCGGGATGTGATGACGACAAAGGATCCGAACCCGATCCGCAGCCGGTGAAACTCGCTTCGCCCGGGATTGTCTTCAAGGACGTCAAACCCACGTCGTTCGCGGCCTCGTGGACGGCCGTGGAGCATGCTGCTGCTTTCGGTTATAAACTGCTGACGACCGAAGGTGGACAGGAGGTCGTCGTGGCTGAAGTCGCTTCGTATGATGCCGTGGAAGTCTCTTTTTCGGGGCTAAAACCCGCTACGGCATATACGCTCGAAGTCGTTGCGCTGGCCGGAGACGACCCCGGATATACCGATTCGGATCCGGCAAAGGCTTCGACGACGACAGCCGACGAGCCGGTCGTCGTGACGTCGCCGTGGGTCAATGTCGAATTCTCCTATGAGACAGTCGGCGGAAAGGGGACGTTGCGTGTCACCAACAAAGCCAATGTCAAGTGTGCGCATTTTTATTCGAGTACCGAGACGGTGAATGTCATCGGCGAAGGGTATGATGACGAAAAGACGCTGATCGGTTATATCCTGATGGATTACGAGGACGGTGTGCCGGGCGTTTATATGGACACGGCCGGGCACAAGTTCAATAACAACGGCGCCGGGTTCAAGGCCGGGGACAAGCTCTTCTACTATGTCGTGGGCGTGGATGCGGCCGATAAACCGGGCGACCTGAACTGGTTTTGGGTCGAAATCCCCGCCAACATAGGCGACCCGGTGATTATCCTCGATTCGCCGGAGGTCTGACGACTTTCCGGAATAATTGGTAAGCGGGATCCTGTTTTTGCGGGATCCCGCTGTTGTATTCCGTTCTGGCCAGATACAGGGCTGCGGAAAAGGTTTTTTTGATCCGGAAAAGGTCGACGGGAGAGCTGGCCAGGTTTAGAGCGGGATTTCTGCCCGCCGTTGCCAAAAATATTTGATGGGATTTATCCTTCGCCCGAAACGGTTTTTCGGCGTGGCGTGTCCGGGGTTACCGTTCGGAAGGATTCCCGATCCGGTGTTTATCGCCGGGGTTTACCGTTTGAAACAGTTTTCGGCGCGGAGCTTCTCGCCGGGGTTCGGCGGGTAGATGCCGAATACCAGTTTGTACTCGGTTTCCATCGTCATGATGTTGACCGACGAGCCGATGGTGCCCAACTGTTCGTTTCTTGCCACTTTCTGGCCCTTTTCAACGCATATCGACCCCATGTTGGCATAGGAGGTTATATATTCGCCGTGAGCCACGAAAACGTCGTATTTGTTGGTGATGCGGTTGCGCTTGATTTCGACGACCTTTCCGTCGTAGATCGAAATGACGTGCGCACCCTTGGGGCCGGCGATCTCGGCCATGTTTTCCTTGTAGCGTTTTACCGAACCGGCCGTGACGGGAAGCCTCAGCCCCGTGGTCTTGGTCGAGAACGACGCACCCTCGGTATTGCCTTTGGTGAGTTTGCGCAGCTCGCTGATGGCCACGTCGAGCTGCTGTTCCTGCGACAGTTTGCGTTGCAGGGCCTGTTTCTCCTTCTGCGACATCTGGCGGATATTGGCCCGGGCGTTGCGCGAATCGCGCTGGAGCTTCTGTTTCTGGGCGGTGAGGTTCTGCGTCACCGAGTCCAACGAGCGTTTGCGACGGTCGAGCAGCTCCTTCTCGCGGGCGACCTGTTCCGAAAGTGCGGCGATGTCGTGCAGTTTGCGTTCGCGCATCGAAGCCACTTCGCGCAGGTTGGTGATCTTTTTCGCGACGTCGGTGAAGTCGCGCGACGAAAAAATGTAGGTCAGGTAATTGTTGTGCTTATAGTTGCGGTAGGCCTCGCGTACCATCTCGGCATACTGCGTGCGGTTGCGCTCCAGGGCCGAGCTGAGATCGCCGGCGACGCTGTCCGTACGGGATATCTCCTTGCGCAGCAGGCGCGCCTGCTTCTCGGTCTCTTCGAGCAGTTGGTTGCGGGAGTCGAGCTGGCGCGCCAGGCGGCGAACCCGTTCCTCGGTGGCGGCGCGGCCTTCCTGTATCTTCGAGATCGCGCGTTCCTCGTCGGCAATCCTCTTTTCCAGGGCGGCGATGACCCGTTTCTGCTCTTCGATGGCATCGCGGCCCCCCTGCGCCGCAGCGGTAAAGGCGGCGAACAGGAAAAGGAGGGTCAGTATGCGGGCGGGCTTCATCACGGTCACTCTTTTTCGGCTTTGCCCTGTTCCATGCGGCGGGTGATCTGGTCGGCGTCGTAGCCCTTTTCGAGTCCCTTGCACCAGTATATTTCGGCCATGAACTGTTCGCCCATGGCATGCAGGATATCCCCGTAATGAACCAGCAGTGCCGCACTCTCCTGCCCGTCGAGGGCGATGGCCTGCTGCATCACCTTCTTGGCCTCGGCCGTGCGTCCCAGCTTGAAGAGCACCCAGGCATGGGTGTCCAGGTAGGTGGGGTTGTTGTCCGTGAGGGCGATGGCGCGGCTCGACATCGTGAGCGCCTTTTCGAGTTCACGCCCTTCGAGCGAGAGGAAATAGGCGTAGTTGTTGAGTACCATGGCGTTATCCGGATCGTAGCGCAGGCTGTGGTCGTAGGCTTTGTAGCACTGCTTCATATCCGCCCGGAACGAACCTTTTCGGACAGCCCGGGCGAAATCGTCGTCGATGTCCTGTTCGCCGGCGGTGGCTTTCTGGTGCCAGGTGTCGCCGATAAATCCCCAGATCACGCTGCGCAGCGAATCTGTCCGGGCATAGCCCAGCGATTGTTTGTAGGCTTTGATCGCCTGGGGGTATTGTTTGGAATAATTCAGCGTGTGCCCTTTCGAGAGGTGGAAATCGACCTGCCCGGGAAAGAGCTCCAGGGCGCGCCCGATATAACGGTTCACCGAGTCGGGATGCTGAAGATAGCTCTCGATGTCGATCACCGAACGGAAATACTCCTCGACGGGCGGCTGGTCGTCGAGGTGGAGCTTGTAGAGCGCGAGCGCCTGTTCCAGCTCGCCCGAGGCGATCAGGTGTTTGGCATAAAGTTCCACGACGCGCCTGTCCTGCGGGTAGCGGACGGCAAGCGTCGAGGCCAGCGTATTGAGCTGGGGGTAATATTCGCGGTAGAAACGCATGTCGGAGGTGAAGATCCCGAAACGCTTGATCTTCGTGTCGAGCGGCATCTTGTCCGACTCGAAAAGCCGCTGCGTAACGTCCAGCACCGCCCGGTAATCGTGGCGGCCGTTGTAGAAATCGGCCAGCGACATGAGCGTTCCCACGTCGGTCGAGTCGATCTGCAATGCCCGGTCGTATTCGGCCTTGGCCAGCGAATCCTTGCCCAGAACGCCGTAGAGGTCGGCCAGCACGACGTGGTGTTCGGCCTCGTAAGGCACTGCTTCGACCATGGCCTCGGCCTCTTCGACGGCCTTGTCCATCTGGCGCGTAGCGACCAGCAGCTGCCGTTTCATGGTGCTCAGCACCGGGATGCGGCCGAAGCGCACTTCGGCCGAGTCGAGCGTGGCGATGGCCGAGAAGGGCTGCTGCGCCTGCTCGTAGAGGGCGGCCAGGATCCGGTAGTTGTCGGGGTTCTGCGGCTCGTCGCTGCGCAGGCGGCGGTAGACGGCCAGCGCCTCGTCGTAACGGCGGGCGTAGATGAGTGCCTGCCCGAGGAACTGGTGATACCACTTGTTGGCGGTGTCGAGCCGGAAGGCCGTGCGTGCCAGATCCACCGCCTCGTCGGGCGTGGAATACATGCCGTTGGCGGCCATTTCGTAATAGGCCGGTGCGAAGGTCGAGTCGTTGCGGATGGCCTCGGCGAAGAATTCCCGCGCCCGGACGGTGTCTCGGGCAATGGCATTCTGTTTGATGCCTTCGGTATACAGCCATACGCTGCGCAGCGAATCGGGATAGCCGGGCACGCCGGCGGGGCCTTTCCCGGCGGCGAAGGCCGAAAGGAAGAGCACGCACAGTACCGTGATCGCTGTCAGACGTTTCATGGGCCCGGTGGTTTTAGAGTGCCGTGTCGAACTGGTGGAGGAAACGCACGTCGTTCTCGAAATAGAGGCGCAGGTCTTTCACGCCGTATTTGAGCATTGCGATGCGTTCAATACCCATGCCGAAGGCGAAGCCCGAGTATTTTTCGGGGTCTATGCCGTTTGCCTGGAGTACGTTGGGGTCTACCATGCCGCAGCCCATGATTTCGAGCCAGCCGGTGCCCTTGCACACCGGGCAGCCCTTGCCCCCGCAGAGGTTGCACGATACGTCGACCTCGGCCGAAGGTTCGGTGAAGGGGAAGTACGACGGGCGCATGCGGATGACGGCCTGCTCGCCGAAGACCTCCTTGGCGAAGTAGAGCAGCGACTGTTTCATGTCGGCGAACGACACCCCTTCGTCGATGTAGAGGCCCTCGATCTGGTGGAAGATGCAGTGCGCGCGGTACGAAATGGCTTCGTTGCGGAACACGCGGCCGGGGCAGATGACGCGGATGGGCGGTTTCTGGTGCTCCATGGTGCGTACCTGGATCGACGAGGTATGCGTGCGCAGCAGGATGTCGGGATCCTTTTCGATGAAGAACGTGTCCTGCATGTCGCGCGCAGGGTGTTCGGGCGGGAAGTTGAGCGCCGAGAAAACGTGCCAGTCATCCTCGATCTCGGGCCCGTCGGCGACGGTGTAGCCCAGCCGCGAGAAGACCTCGACGATCTGGTTCTTGACGATCGAGATCGGGTGGCGCGACCCCAACTGCTCGGCCGAACCGGGACGGGTCATGTCTTCGGTCGCAGCGCCGTCGTCGGCGATTGCGTCCTGAAGTTGCTCGCGCAGGGCGTTTATGCGGTCGAGGGCCGTGACCTTGAGTTTGTTGAGCTGCTGCCCCATTTCGCGCTTGAGCTCCGGGGCCACCGTCTTGAACTCTTCCATCAGGGCGTTCAGTTCGCCCTTCTTGCCGAGGACTTTGATGCGGAACTCCTCGATCTCGGCCGCTGCCTTCGGTTTGAACTCTTCGACACGTCGGAGAAGTTCATTGATTTTGTCGGTCATATTTTGATTGTTTACGCTTTTTCCGTATTTTTACCCGTCTTATTACGTTAAGTATAACGTGCAAAGTTATAAAAAAATTGAGATATGTTGCGTAAAACCCTCTCATTTATCTCGGTGCTGTTGCTCGCTGCGACGGTCGCCGGGGCGCAGAACCCCGACGACGGGACTGCACGTCCCCGCTCGGTGGGCGTCGTGATGAGCGGCGGCGGCGCAAAGGGACTCTACCATATAGGCGTGCTCGAAGCCCTCGAGGAGAACGGCGTGCCGATCGATTACGTGGCGGGCACCTCGATGGGCTCGATCATCGCGGCCATGTATGCCGCGGGCTACTCCCCTGCCCAGATGCGGGAGATCGTCGCTTCGGGCGTGGTCAAGGAGTGGGTGTCGGGGCGTATCGACCCCCGCTATACCCCCTACTACCGGCAGATCGGCCACAACCCGTCGTTTATCAGCGTGCGCCTGAACCTGGGTAATTCGGGCAAGCGTTTCCGTGTGACGAACCTGATTTCTTCGACGCCGATCGAGATGGCGCTTACGGAGCTGTTCGCGCCGGCCTCGGCGGCTGCCGGCGGCGACTTCGACCGTCTGATGGTGCCTTTCCTCTGCGTGTCGAGCGATATGAACGCCCGCGAACCGGTGGTGATGCGCAACGGCGACCTGTGCGAAGCCGTGCGCTCGTCGATGTCCATCCCGCTGGTGTTCAAACCGATGAAAGTCGATTCGATGCTGCTCTACGACGGCGGTATTTACGACAACTTCCCGTGGCGTCCGCTCGACGTGGGGTTCCGTCCCGACCTGATCGTGGGCAGTATCTGCACGGCCGGCAACACCCCGCCGGGCGAGGATATCAACATCCTCGACCAGGCTTTCATGCTGGCGATGCACGATACGGATTACGACCTGCCCAAGGGGCGCAGCGTCACGGTTCGCCGTGCCGTGGATGTCAACATGCTCGATTTCGACAGCGCCGAGGCCGTGATGGATGCCGGCTATGAAGATGCGATGGCCGCCATGCCGCAGATCCTGGAGCGGGTTTCCGAACGCTGGTCACCCCGGCGCTATGCCGAGCGGCGCGAGGAGTTCCGCGCCAAATGCCCGCCGCTGGTCTTCAACGACTATAAGCTCGAAGGGCTCTCCTCGGCGCCCGAGGCCTATATCCGCGACTTCGTGAAGGTAGACCGCCGAACCCCCGGGCGCCAGCGCCCGATGGGTTTTTCCGAATTGCGCGACAACCTCTACGCGGTGCTTGCGGACGGCGATTTCACGATGGATTTCCCGCACGTGGCATACGACACCGTGACGGAGCGCTATTCGTTCCGGGCAAAGTTCCATACCAAACCCAACTTCAAGATCACGATCGGCGGCAACGTCTCCTCGACGGCCTTCAACCAGGCCTACATCGGCGTCAATTACCAGACGATCGGCCGTGTGGGGCAGCAGTTGGGCGCCGACCTCTACCTCGGGCCGATCTATACGTGGGGTACGATCGGAGGGCGCACGGATTTCTACATGTGGAAACCCGTGTTCCTGGATTACTCCTACAATTTCGCCGTGCGGAATTTCCGCCACGGTTCATTCGGCAACATCACCAAAATCGACAACACGCGGCAGGTCAAGAACAGCGAAAGTTTCTTCTCGGTGGCCGCCGGAATGCCCCTCGCCCACCGCGGCGTCTTCCTGATCCGCGCCAACGGCGGGCATGTCAATTACCGGTACGATTCCGACGAGCTTTTCGCCGACGATACCGACCATTCGCGCTATTCGTTCTTCGGGATCAAGGCCGAGCTGGCGCGTAATACGCTCGACAAGTTCCTCTATCCCCGCCGGGGTTCCGACCTGAAACTGTCGGGCATCTTCGTCACGGGGCGCGATAAATACGAGCCGTTCGATGCCGAAAAGTTCCTGTCGCGGACGTCCCGCCAGTGGGTCGGGGCGCGGCTTACGTGGGACAAGTATTTCGACATGCCGGGCTGCAGCTGGTTTTCGCTGGGGCTGAACGTCGACGGCGTGATCACGAACCATCCCGAGTTCACGACCGAGGGGGCCACGGTGATGTCGATGCCGGCTTACGAGCCGGTGCCTCACGCGCAGATGATTTACATGCCCGACTTCCGGGGCAAGCGGTTCGCGGCGGGCGGCGTGATGCCGACTTTCGACCTGATGCCCAACTTCTTCCTGCGCACGGGTTTCTACGCCATGTTCCGCGAGAAACGCAGTTTCGTGCCCGGGGTGTCGGGCCCGGTGGAAGATAAGCGCTGGCACTATATCGCCGAGGCGTCGCTGGTCTACCATACGCCGATCGGCCCGGTCAGCCTGGCCCTGACCAAATACGACCTGCGCAACTGGAAGAACATGTACCTGACGTTCAATTTCGGGTATGCGATCTTCGCGCCCAAGGGGACGTTCTATTAGCGGGCTGTGACGGGGGGGGGCGATTCCTGCGCGGTTTTTGTGGTTCGCAATCCGGTTCCGCGGCTTCCTGTCCGGCTTCATGGCGTGCTGCGCAGTTCCTTCGTGCGCTCCGGCGGGGCGGAATAAGCGGCGGCGTGAATAAGGGTGTTGCCTGATCGGGCCGCAGGGGTTTGCCCGGGGCTGGATGCGGTACCCCGGGGCTGGAGGGCGGACTCCGGAGCCTTTGCCGCGGCGGGCTGCATTATTTTTTCTGTTATCGGAATAACACTTTTTTAAATTATTTTCATAAATTTGCCCCGGTAATGCGTATTTGAAAGATCAATTCAACAAAATAATTCAAAATCAAAGAGCTATGTTCGCAATCGACAATTACGATTTCAAAGGCAAGCGCGCGATCATCCGCGTGGATTTCAACGTGCCCCTCAACGAGAAGGGCGAGGTAACGGACGATACCCGCATCCGTGCGGCGATCCCCACCATCAAGAAGGTGCTCGAAAAGGGCGGCTCGGTCATCCTGATGTCGCACCTGGGGCGTCCCAAGAAGAATCCCGATCCCAAGTTCTCGCTGGAGCAGATCGTCCCCGCCATCGAGAAACGCCTGGGCGTGAAGGTGATGTTTGCCGGCGACTGCATGGGCGAGAAGGCCGCCGAGATGGCTGCAAACCTCAAGCCCGGCGAGGTGATGCTGCTCGAAAACCTGCGTTTCTATGCCGAGGAGGAGGGCAAGCCCCGCGGCCTGGCCGAAGACGCTACCGACGAGGAGAAGAAGGCTGCCAAGAAGGCATTGAAAGAGGGCCCGCAGAAAGAGTTCGTCAAGCGGCTCGCTTCGTATGCCGATTGCTACATCAACGATGCGTTCGGTACGGCGCACCGCGCACACGCTTCGACGGCGCTGATCGCCGATTATTTCCCCAACGACAAGATGTTCGGCTATGTGATGGAGAACGAGCTGAAGGCCATCGACGGCATTATGCTCAACCCGCAGCGCCCGTTCTGCGCCATCCTGGGCGGTTCGAAGGTCTCGACCAAGATCACCATCATCGAGAATCTCCTGGAGAAGGTGGACGTCCTCATCCTGGGCGGCGGTATGACCTATACCTTCGCGGCTGCGGAGGGCGGTAAGGTCGGCAATTCGATTTGTGAGCCCGACCAGTTCCAGACGGCACTCGATATTCTGGCCAAAGCCAAGCAGAAGGGTGTGAAGGTCGTGATGTCGCCCGACGCGCTGATCGCCGACGCATTCTCGGCCGATGCCAACACCGATGTGGCTCCCGCCAACAATATTCCCGACGGCTGGGAAGGCGTCGACATCGCCGAGGAAGGCAAGAAGGTGTTCCGCGAGGAGATCCTCAAGTGCAAGACGATCCTCTGGAACGGCCCCGTGGGCGTGTTCGAGATCGACAAGTTCGCAACCGGTTCGCGCGCCGTGGCCGAGGCTATCGCCGAGGCTACCTCGAAGGGTGCCTACTCGCTCATCGGCGGCGGCGATTCGGTGGCGTGCATCAACAAGTTCGGCCTGGCGGACAAGGTTTCGTATGTTTCGACCGGCGGCGGCGCCCTGCTCGAATACATGGAAGGCAAGGTGCTTCCGGGTGTGGCGGCGATCCGCAAATAAGCCGACATTCCGATCCAGATCCGAAATAAAGACAAGGGGTGTTCCGGCATGGTCGGACACCCCTGTCGTCACTAAAAAACCCGAACACAATGAAAAAAATCATTCTTTTCGCTGCAACAATAGCTTGTATGGCAAGTTGTCAGAATACATCCAAAACCCCGGCCATCGACCTGGCCAACTTCGACCTTTCGGTAGCCCCGAACGCCGACTTCTACGAGTACGCCACGGGCGGCTGGCAGAAAAACAACCCCCTCAAACCGGAATATTCGCGCTACGGTTCGTTCGATATCCTGCGTGACAACAACGAGAAGCGTATCAACGAGCTTTTCTCGGAGATGACCAAGATGAAGGCCGAGCCCGGCAGCATCGAGCAGAAGATCTCCGACCTCTATAAGATGGGGCTCGATTCGGTACGCCTGAACGCCGAGGGCGCAGCTCCGGTGAAGGACGCCGTCGGGGAGATCCTCGCTATCGGCGACCGTGCACAGCTGACCGGTGCCATTGCCGGACTCCACACGGCGATCGCCAACCCCTTCTTTTCCGTGGGTGTGCAGGCTGACTTGATGAACAGCGATATCAATGCCCTTTATATCTCGCAGTCGGGCCTCACGATGGGCGACCGCGATTACTACCTCGACCCCGAGAACGAGAATATCCGGACGGCCTACAAGGAGTATCTGGGCAAGCTTTTCCGTCTTGCAGGCATTCCTGAGGCCGACATCGAGAAAGCCGTGGCCGGTGTGATGAACATCGAGACGAAACTGGCCGAGAAGTCGTGGTCGAACACCGAGCTGCGCGACATACCGGCACAGTACAACCCCACGGCGAAGGCCGAGTTCGAGAAGACCTACGATGCCATAGACTGGCCCGCTTACTATAAAGCCATGGGCATCGGCGACTTCGACACGATCATCGTGACGACGAAATCGTCGATCGCCAACGCCAACGACCTGATGAAGAACGCTCCGCTGGAGGATATCCGTTACTACCTCGCGGCGCAGTACCTGGACGATGCCGCGTCGTACCTGAGCGACGATTTCCAGCAGGCATCGTTCGATTTCTACGGCAAGGCGATGGCCGGCCAGCAGGAGATGAAACCCCGCTGGAAGCGAGCCATGTCGGTGCCCAACGGCATCCTTTCCGAGGCCGTGGGCGAGATGTATGTCGCCAAATATTTCCCCGCAAAGGACAAGGAGCGTATGCTCGGGCTGGTGAAGAACCTGCAGACGGCGCTCGGGCAGCATATCGCGGCGCTGGACTGGATGTCGGACGCCACGAAGGCCAAGGCTCAGGAAAAACTGGCGGCCTTCACGGTGAAGATCGGTTACCCGGACAAGTGGAAGGACTATTCGACGCTGGCGATCGACCCCTCGAAGAGCTATTTCGAGAACATCGTGAATGCCAGCCTCTGGTATACGGCCGACAATATTTCGAAGCTCGGCAAGCCTGTCGATAAGGACGAGTGGCACATGTCGCCCCAGACGGTGAACGCCTACTACAACCCGACGACCAACGAGATCTGCTTCCCGGCAGCCATCCTCCAGCCGCCGTTCTACAACCCCGAGGCTGACGACGCCGTGAACTACGGTGCCATCGGCGTGGTGATCGGCCACGAGATGACCCACGGGTTCGACGACCAGGGCCGCAACTTCGACAAGGACGGCAACATGAACAACTGGTGGACGGAGGAGGACGCTGCTGCGTTCAAGGCCAAGACCGACATCCTCGTAAAGCAGTTCGACGCGATCGAGGTGCTGCCCGCCAAGGACGGCCAGCCTGCGATTATGGCCAACGGCTCCCTCAGCCTGGGCGAGAACATCGCCGACCAGGGCGGCCTGCGCGTTTCCCATACGGCGTTCCATAACTCGCTGAACGGCACCGAGCCCGCACCGATCGACGGATTCACCGCCGACCAGCGGTTCTACCTGGCTTACGCTACGCTGTGGGCGCAGAATATCCGCGACGAGGAGATCGCACGCCTTACGAAGCTCGACGTACACTCGCTGGGAAAATGGCGCGTGAACGCCACGCTGCGTAACCTGCAGGATTTCTACGATGCGTTCAGTATGACCGACGGGGAGATGTTCATGCCGGAGGAGGAACGCGTGGTTATCTGGTAGGCGGGTTCCGTTCCGATCGATATGCCGGCGGCCGGGTGATCCCGGCCGCCTTTTTGTTTGCCTGCCGGGCGGGTTGTAATGTCGAGTATATCGAAAAACGATAAATATTTTTTGATATTCAAAATTTGTTGTTATATTTGTCGCCGAACAAACCTTAAAAATAACTCTCAGCGACCATGGATTTACTCACAGTAGAACATGTCACCAAGCAATACGCCGGGCACAAGGCCCTCGACGACGTATCGCTCGCAATCCCCCGAGGTTCGGTCTACGGGTTGCTTGGCCCCAACGGGGCCGGCAAAACGACGCTGATCCGCATCATCAACCGCATCACGGCGCCCGACAGCGGCCGCGTGTTGTTCGGTGACCGCGAGATCACGCCTGCGGATGTTTACCGTATCGGTTACCTGCCCGAGGAACGCGGCCTTTACAAGAAGATGAAGGTCGGCGAACAGGCCGTTTTCTTCGCACGCCTGAAAGGGCTTTCGCGCCGCGAAGCCGTCGTGCGGCTCAAGCAGTGGTTCGTGAAGTTCGGTATCCAGGACTGGTGGGACAAGAAGATCGAGGAGCTCTCGAAGGGCATGGCCCAGAAGGTGCAGTTTATCGTCACGGTGCTGCATGAACCCGAACTGCTGATCTTCGACGAGCCTTTCTCGGGTTTCGACCCGATCAATGCCAACCTCCTGAAGGAGGAGATCCTCGCCCTGCGCGACAAGGGCTCCACGATCATCTTCTCGACGCACAACATGTCGTCCGTGGAGGAGATCTGCGACCACATCACGCTGATCAACAAGTCGCGCAACATCCTCTCGGGGTGTGTCGACGACATACGCCGCAGGCACGGGGCAAACATCTTCGAAGTGGCCTACCGGGGCGATGAGGCGGCGCTGCGCCGTGCCGTCGAAGGCCGCTGCGAGATCCTCGAAGGTTCGCAGGACAAGTCGGTATACGCCACGCTCAAACTCCATGTCGAGCGCGACGAGGAGGTGCGCGCAGTGATCGCCGCCGTGAACGACGCCGTCGAGCTGCGCTCGTTCCAGGAGATCATCCCGTCGATGAACGACATATTCATCCGCGCCGTCAGCGGGAACCTTTAGCCGGCCATGAACAGCAAGATCGTCAGCTCCGTCTTCGTCGTCGCGGCACTGGGCATCCTCTTTTACGACGTCTGTGCCGGGGAGCGGGTTGCGCCGTGGGTCTACATCTGCGTGGGGCTGCTCGTCGCGGCGCAGCTGATCAATCTCTTCGGGAACAAAACTCATAAAAACAAGTAAAAATGCACCCAGAACCGAAAAAACATCCGAACGCGGCGCGCCGCGAGGCTTGGAGGCCCCTGCTCGGATTGCTGCTGCTCGGATTCGCCCTTTTCATATTCATCCGGGATATGTATTTCCGGCCGAGCAGCGAAAGCGGGTCATTCGTCCCGACGATAATAGCCGTCCTCATCGCGTTTTGCGGCGGCGGACTGATCCGGCGGTATGCCCGGCGGAGAAACGAAGAAGAAACGAACTAAAAAATTGAAAACCATGTCACAAGTAGGTATCATCATAGGACGCGAATTCAACGAGCGCGTCCGTAAAAAATCCTTCATCATCACCACGCTGCTGATGCCGCTGCTGATGGTCGGCCTGATGTTCGCCCCGATGCTCATCATGAAGTATTCGGGTGGCGACGAGAAACATATCGCCGTGATCGACGAGAGCGGGCTGATAGCCCCCAGGCTGCAAAGCGGCAAGGAGCTGATATTCGAGCCCACCGACCTTTCGACCGAGGCCGCGCGTAAGGAATTGACCGACAAGTTCGGCGTGCTCTACATCGGTTCGGACATCCTCACCAACCCCAACAACGTGAAACTGTATGCCAATTCGTCGTCGTCGCTGTCGGTCGAAAGCAACATCACGGGGCAGATCGAGGATATCATAGAGGCCGAGAAACTCAAATCGTACAACATCGAAAACCTGTCGCAGATACTTCAGGAGGTGAAGACCCGCGTCGGTATGCAGACTTTCCGCAACGACGAGTCGCAGGAAGAGGAGGCGCACGCCAAATCGTCGGTGGTAGCCACGGGGACGGGCTTCGTGCTGGGCATGATCCTCTACATGTTCCTGCTGATCTACGGTTCGATGGTCATGCAGTCTGTGATCGAGGAGAAGAACAGCCGCGTGCTGGAGGTGATGGTTTCGTCGGTGAGGCCCTTCGACCTGATGCTGGGCAAGATACTCGGCGTGGCGTCGGTTGCCGTCGTGCAGGTGCTGATCTGGGGCGCGCTGTGCGTCGTAGGGGTGCTTGCGGTGGCGCAGATGATGCCGCCCGAAATGATGGAGGGCGTGCAGGCCATGCAACAGGGGGTTCCCGGCGCAGCGGCTGCGATCGACGTGAACCCGGAGATGTTGCAGGTGATAGCGGCCATTACGGACTTCGGCTTTATCCTCCGCATCTTCGCCTACCTGCTGCTGTTCGTCTTCGGCGGTTACCTGTTCTATTCGGCGATGTTCGCCGCGGTGGGTTCGGCCGTGGACAGCATCCAGGACGCGCAGCAGTTGCAGACACCGATCACGATCCCGATCATCCTCGCCCTGCTGGTGATGATATCGGTCGTGAACGACCCCAACTCGCAGATGGCCTTCTGGTTCTCGATGATCCCCTTCACGTCGCCCGTGGTGATGATGGCGCGTATCCCTTACGGCATCCCCCTGTGGGAGATAATGCTTTCGCTGGTGATCCTCTACGCCTCGTTCACGGCGATGGTGTGGTTTGCGGCGAAGATCTACCGTGTGGGTATCTTCATGTACGGCAAAAAGCCGACGTTCAAGGAGCTGTACAAGTGGATGCGGTATAAGTATTAGTCCGCACCGCGAAACGCGGAATAACCGGGCCGTACGTTGTCGTGCGGCCCGGTTTGTTTTCGTGCTGCCGGGCCGTCCGCCCCGTGCGAAATCGGCGGGTGCCGGGATTTCCCCGGTTTTTACTATCTTTGGGGGTATGAAAGAGTCGAAATTCGTCAAAACCAAGATCGTCGCGGGCTATGTCATCCTGATTGCCGTCTGCGTCCTTTCGGTCGGGTATGTTTACCGTGCGGTGGTGCGTTTTTCGACCTCCGACGGCAGTTATTCGCTGCTGCACACCAAGCGCAATGTCGTGGGACAAACCCTCTACCACCTCTACCAAGCCGAGAGTTACGGCCAGCTGATGATCGCCGGATACAAGTCTTACGAGGCGCGGTACAAACGTGAATTGCGCACCGTGCGCGGCTATATCGACTCGTTGCGCAACCTGGCCGGGGAGCAGGATTCGCTCCAGACGATGCGCCTGGACAGCATTGTGAGGCTGCTGGGCGACAAGGAGCGGCGGACGATGAACCTGCGGCGGACGATCCGTTCGGCAGCTACGGCCAGCCTGCTGGACAAGAATATCCGCGAGCTGATCGGCCCGGCGGACAGTGTGGACAGCGTGGGGGTTCTGCGCGACAGTGTGTCGGTGCGTACGGTGGTGCAGGATACGCTGTCCGTGGCGGTGCCGCGGCGCAAGCGCAATTTTTTCCGCCGTTTCGCCGACCTGTTCAGTCCTCCCAAAGAGGATTCGAGCATCGTGATCTCCCACCGTGAGCGGGTCGTCGATTCGCTCCCCGCGACGGCCGTGAAGGATACGATCGCCATCGTCCTCAGGACGTTGCAGGATCGGGTAACCAGCGACCGCATCGGCATTTACGACCGGGCGTGGGACGAAGGGATGCGCCTCCGCTACAGCAACGAACTGGTGAATACGAAGATTTACCGCCTCATCATGGATTTCGAAGCCGAGGATACGGCGTTCCTGCTGGGCAAGATCGACCAGACGGAGGCTATCCGCCGCCGGTCGTCGTACGTGCTGGGCGGTATCGCCATCGTCGCTGTCGTGCTGATGCTGCTGTTCGTGGGTATCCTGCTGCGTGATATCAACCGCAGCACCCGCTACCGGAGGGCGCTCGAACGGGCCAACCGCGACAACGAGGCGCTGCTGGCGGCGCGTGAGAAACTGATGCTGGCCATCACGCACGACATCAAGGCGCCGCTGGGATCGGTGATGGGGTATATCGACCTGCTTTCGCGCCTCACCACGGGCAAACGCGAGGGACTTTACCTGCACAATATGAAGGAGTCGTCGGAACACCTGCTGGCGCTGGTCAACAGCCTGCTGGACTTCTACCGGCTCGATATCAACAAGGTCGACGTCGACAACGTGGCGTTCTGCCCGGCACAACTGTTCGAGACGATCCGCGAGGGGTTTGCGGCCATGGCCCAGGCAAAGGGCATCGCCCTGGTGCTCGATGCCGGGCCGGGGGCCGGGGACGAGGTGACGGGCGATCCTTTCCGGATCCGTCAGGTTGCCGATAACCTGATATCCAATGCGCTGAAATTTACGGACGAGGGCCGCGTGACGATCCGGGCCGACGTCGTGGACGGACGGCTGGTATTCTCCGTGCGCGACACCGGGCGGGGTATCGGCCGCGAGGAGAAGGAACGCATTTTCCAGGAGTTCGTGCGCCTGCGTTCGGCGCAGGGCGTCGACGGGTTCGGGCTGGGGCTTTCGATCGTCGACCGCTTGGTAAAACTGCTCGGCGGCAGCATTTCGCTCGAAAGCCGCCTGGGCGAGGGCAGCAAGTTCATCGTCTCGGTACCGGTAGGCCGCAGCAGCGGGAAGAAACCCGGCGGCGGGGCGCAGCAGCCTGCCCGCACGGCCGCCCGCCCGGACTTGAAGGTACTGCTGATCGACGACGACCCGCTGCAACTGGAGATGACTGCCGGGATGTGCCGCCAGGCCGGGGTGGCTGCCGAGTGCTGCCAGTATCCCGAATATGCCGACAAACTGGTGGCCGAAGGGGTGTTCGACGCTGTCTTTACCGATATACAGATGCCGTCGGCCGACGGGTTCAGCGTATTGGCTGCGGTGCGCGGGGTCGACCCTGCAATTCCCGTGGTGGCCGTTTCGGCGCGCGGGGAGATGGATGCCGGGGATTTCTCGGCACGCGGGTTCGCGGGATGCCTGCGCAAGCCGTTTACGGCGAATGAACTGGTTGCCGTGCTGAACACCGTCTGCGGCGCGGATGCCGCGGTGGCACCCGCCGGGGGCGGGGTTTCCGCGGCCGGGGCGGAACAGGCGGACGGAGTGGATTTCAGCGCTCTGACGGCCTATGCGGGTGACGACACGGCGGCGGCACGGGGAATTCTGGAATCCTTCGCAGAGCAGGGCGCGGCCAACTGTGCCCTGCTGGAGCGGGCGTTGGACGAAGGCGATGCGGCGGCGCTGAAGGCCGTGGCGCACAAGATGGCGCCGATCTTCACGATGCTCGGGGCCGTGCAGGTGGCGGCGGCGCTGCGGACGGCGGAAAGCTGGGAAGGCCCCCTGACCGACACGTTATGCCGGGAGGTACGCACGGCGGCAGAAAATATCCGCGCGATTATCGCGGAAGCGCAAAAAAAGGTATCTTTGTCGTGAATATGGAACGGATTCTGATCGTAGACGACGACATCACCTTCGGCCTGATGCTCAAGACCTGGCTCTCGAAAAAAGGGTTCGGGACACAGACCGCAGCCAGTGCGGCGGCAGCCCGGACGGCTCTTGCGGAAGGAGGGTTCTCGCTCGTGCTGAGCGATATGCGGTTGCCCGACGAGGACGGAATCGCCCTTTTGCAGTGGATGTCGGGGCAGCGGATCGAAGTGCCCGTGATCGTAATGACGAGCTATGCCGAGATCCAGAACGCCGTGCGCTGCATGAAACTCGGCGCCCGCGACTACGTCGCCAAGCCCGTCAATCCCGACGAATTGCTGAAAAAGATCCGCGAGGCGCTTGATGCCCCGGCGCCCGTAGGCGATGTCCCCCCGGCAACGCCGGAAAAGGCGCCGGAGACTTCCCGGGCTGCGGGCGGGGATATGCCCAACTATATCGAGGGGCAGAGCGATGCCGCGCGGCAGCTCTACGAATATGTGCGGCTCGTCGCGCCGACGAACATGTCGGTCTTGGTGAACGGCGCCAGCGGCACGGGCAAGGAACATGTGGCGCAGCTGATCCACCGCCAGAGCAAGCGCGCCGGAAAGCCGTTTGTGGCGGTCGATTGCGGCGCCATTCCGCGCGACCTGGCTGCTTCGGAGTTCTTCGGCCATGTCAAGGGGTCGTTCACGGGGGCTGTCGGCGATAAGACGGGCGCCTTTGAAGCGGCCAGCGGCGGCACGCTCTTCCTGGACGAGGTGGGGAACCTTACCTATGAAACCCAGGTGCAGTTGTTGCGGGCCTTGCAGGAGCGCCGCATCCGTCCCGTGGGCAGTAACCGTGAAGTTGCGGTCGACATCCGGCTGGTCGCTGCGACCAACGAAGACCTCGAAGCGGCGATCGCGCGCGGGACGTTCCGGGCCGACCTCTACCACCGGATCAACGAATTTACGCTCCGTATGCCCGAAGTGAGGCAGATGCGCGAGGATATCATGCTGTATGCCGATTTTTTCCTCGACCAGGCCAACCGCCAGCTGGACAAGCATATCGTCGGGTTCGACGGCGAAGCCGCTGCAGCCATGGTGCGTTACGACTGGCCGGGAAACCTGCGGCAGATGAAAAACACGGTGATGTCGGCGACGCTGCTCTGCCGGGGCGATTATATCTCCTGCCGCGAACTGCCGGCCGAAATCGCCGGGGTTTCCGGTGCGGTTGCGGTGCCGTTGCGCAACCCGGCCGGCGAGGAGGAGCAGATACGCCGTGCCCTGGCTCTGGCCGGGGGGAACAAGTCGCAGGCCGCCAAACTGCTCGGCATCGACCGCAAGACCCTTTACAACAAATTGCACCTCTACGGGATCGAGTGATGCGCCTGCGTGTGGAATTTTTCCACATACCTGTGGCGCGATTCCACACTTTTCCACATACCGCCGATTGTGGCACGTTTTGTTAACCGCTGTAATTCAGCGGTTTTCCGTTTTCTGTCCGCATGGCACGCCTCTTGGACTTTCCAAAGTCAGAAAGGTCGACGGGACAAATTACGAACCTGAAGAAATGAAGTGGAACCTTAAATCATTAAGAGCTATGAAAAAGACAATTGTAACGATGGCAGCTTTGATGCTGATGGCTGGGAGCGCATTCGCATGCGCACAGCAACCCGAGAAGAAGGACGCCTCCGCGGCGACCGAAGCTGCGGCTCCCGCAACGGAGTCCCCGGCTACCGATGGACAGGAGAAATCGGAGTCCGGCGATGCGGATAAGACTGATTCGACTGCCGGAGAATCAGCCAAGGAGGAGAACAAGGTTGAGAGTACAAGCACAAGTGAGGGCAACTCCTCCTCCGCATCGGAAGCTTCGGCTACCTCTAAGTAAGCTTCCGGGATAATCATCAGTTAAACGATTGTTTGCCGGGTACCCCGCCTGTATGGGCGGGGTACTTTCTTTGTGCCGCCGGGGCCGGGGGAACAGCGGCCTGTGCCCCGGCATGTACGGACGCAAAAGCGGAAGCCGGGATTCCCGGCCTCCGCCTTTGCGAAAGGGTCGTCGTGCGGACTACTCCTCGATAAAGTCGATGTTCACCTGGCGCTGGAACGCCTCCTGCAACGAGATCTGCGTTTCGGTCGAGGCGACGCCCTGGATACGCAGGATACCGTCGAAAATCGTACGCATGAGGTGCTCGTTGTCCACGCAGTAGAGTTTCACGAGGATGTTGCCCGATCCGGTGATGAAATGTGCCTCCACGATTTCGGGGATCTCCTTGAGCTGTTCCACGGTCTGCTTGAGCAGCTGCGGGTCTTTGAGCGTGATGCTGATGTGGGCGCAGACGTCGAAGCCCATCATCTTGGGGTCTACGATCAGGCGGCTGCCCAGGATCACGCCCGAATCGTCGAGCTTGCGGATGCGCTGGTGGATCGCAGCACCCGAAATACCGCATTCGCGGGCGATCTCGAGAAAGGGCATGCGCGCATTTTTGATCAGGTATTTGAGGATCTTGCGGTCGATTGCGTCTAATGAGGTCTTAGGCATATAAGGATTAGTTATTTGATGACATTCAATTCTTTGCCGACCTTGGTGAAGGCTGCGATGCAACGATCCAGCTGGTCGGTGGTATGGCCTGCCGATACCTGTACGCGGATGCGGGCCTGGCCTTTCGGCACGACGGGATAGTAGAATCCCGTGACGAATACGCCCTCGTCCTGCAGCCTGGCGGCGAAGTCCTGCGACAACTTGGCGTCGTAGAGCATCACGGCGCAGATGGCCGACTGGGTGGGTTTGATGTCGAAGCCTGCGGCCATCATCCCCTCGCGGAAGTGCTCGACGTTGGCGACCAGCAGGTCGTGCAGTTCATTGCTCTCGGCGAGCATCCGGAACATCTCGATCCCGGCACCTACGACAGCGGGGGGCAGCGAGTTGGAGAAGAGGTAGGGGCGCGAACGCTGGCGCAGCATGTCGATGATCTCCCTGCGGCCGGTGGTGAAGCCGCCTACGGCGCCGCCGAAGGCCTTGCCCAGCGTGCCGGTCAGGATGTCGACCTGGCCGCGCCGGTCGTAGAGTTCCGTGATGCCGCGGCCGGTTTTGCCCAGCACGCCTGCCGAGTGGCACTCGTCGACCATGACCAGAGCGTCGTATTTCTCGGCCAGGGCGCATATTTTGTCGAGCGGGGCGGCATTGCCGTCCATCGAGAACACGCCGTCGGTGCAGATGATGCGGAAACGCTGTGCCTGCGCCTTCTTGAGACACTCCTCCAGGTCGGCCATGTCGGCATTGGCGTAACGGTAACGTACGGCTTTGCAGAGACGCACGCCGTCGATGATCGAGGCGTGGTTCAGGGCGTCGGAGATGATGGCGTCCTGCTCGCCGAAGAGCGGTTCGAAGACACCCCCGTTGGCATCGAAACAGGCGGCGTAGAGAATCGTGTCCTCCGTGCCGAAATAGTCGGCAATGGCCTTTTCGAGCTCCTTGTGGATGTCCTGGCAGCCGCAGATGAAGCGCACCGACGACATGCCGTAGCCGCGGCTGTCCATGGCTTTTTTCGCCGCCTCGATCAGGCGCGGGTTGTCCGAAAGCCCGAGGTAGTTGTTGGCGCAGAAGTTTAGCACCTTACGACCTGCAACTTCGATCTCCGCACGTTGCGGCGAAGTAATGACCCGTTCGCTCTTGTAGAGCCCTGCAGCCTTGATTTCAGCAAGTTCTTGCTGCAGGTGTTCTTTGATTTTTCCGTACATATCCGTTAATGTTTTGATGAATTTCCGGTGTGTGAGGTGTCAATCTGTTAGCAAATATACGATTAATTTTTGAAAATAGCCACTGCTCCCGTGCTTTTTTCCATGTCGGGGTTACAATTTGTTAGCTCCGTGGCCGGGACGGACTTTCCCCCGCCCCCGGCTGGCCTTCGGACGATCCCCGGGTTCGGCGTCCCGCCGCATGTCCCGGCCGCGGCCGCGGGACAGGCCGGAAGCCCTCCGGGAAAGGATTTTCCGGCGGCGGCCGAGGTTTTCGGGGCTAATTGGCGGACGAGCGTATTTTTTTGATATATTTGTAGTTCGAATAAAAACCGTCAACTTATGAAAAAATCGTGTGTTTTGGTCAGCGGCGGCGCCGGTTATATCGGTTCGCACACCGCCGTGGAATTGATCGGTGCGGGGTACGACGTGGTGATCGTCGACAATCTCTCGAACAGCGACATGGATGCAGTCGAGGGCGTGCGCAGGATCACGGGCGTCGATGTCCCGTTCGAAAAGGCCGACTGCTGCGACCGCGACGCCTTTGCCAGGGTGTTCGAAAAATACGACTTCGATTCGGTAATCCATTTCGCGGCGTCGAAGGCCGTGGGCGAATCGGTGAGCAAACCGTTGGAATATTACCGCAACAACCTCATGTCGTTCATGAACGTCATCGGCCTGATGCGCGAGTACGGGCGGCAGAACATCGTCTTCTCGTCGTCGTGCACCGTCTACGGCGAGGCCGACGTGCTGCCCGTCACGGAGCAGACGCCCCGCAAGCCCGCCACGTCGCCCTACGGCAACACCAAGCAGATGTGCGAGGATATCCTGCGCGACTCGCTGGCCGCCTACGAGGGGCTGAAAGGTATTGCACTGCGTTATTTCAACCCGATCGGGGCGCACCCGTCGGCGCTGATTGGCGAGCTGCCGCGCGGCGTGCCGCAGAACCTGGTGCCCTACATCACGCAGACCGCCGCAGGCATCCGCGAATGCCTGTCGGTGTTCGGGGACGACTACCCGACGCCCGACGGCTCGAACATCCGCGACTATATCGACGTGGTAGACCTGGCGAAGGCGCATGTGGCGGCGATCCGGCGCATGATCGAGGACAGGAACAAGGCACGGTACGAGGTCTTCAACATCGGCACGGGACGCGGGGTTTCGGTGCTGGAGCTGGTTCGCAAGTTCGAAGAGGTGAACAATCTGAAACTCAACTATAAGATCGTCGGTCGCCGTGCGGGCGACATCGTGGCCATCTGGGCCGATCCGTCGTATGCCAACAACGAACTGGGCTGGCGGGCCGAGCGCTCGCTCGACGAGACGCTCGCGGCAGCCTGGAAATGGGAGAAGCATATCCGCGGCATCGAATAGCGCAATGCACTGCTGCAAACCCGAAAGGGACGGATCCGCACCGGATTCCGTCCCTTTCCCGTAAATACGCTTATGGTGTTTGTATTTACTTTCTGCGCCGTATGTTGTCGGTGAGCGATTCGACCCTGCAAGGGCCGTCGTACGTTATCCGGGCGGCTGTCGAGGCGTTTATCCGCAGGGTGCCCGAGCACCACACGTCGGCCTTGGCATAGTTCGATACGGTCAGGTCATAGTCGGCGACCCGCAGCTCGGGGGCGCTGAACACGGCTCCGGACGATACCCTGACCGCGGCGCTGGCGACCTGTGCCGACCCTTTCAGGTTGATCTTGCCGTAACTGCCGACTTCCGCCTCGAGCGAATTCCCGCTGAACGTGCCGCTGAACGAGCCGCCGCTGCTGACGGTCAGTTTCGCCTGCCGGCTGTTCACCGTCACCGCGCCGGAGAATTTGGCGTAGCTGTCGACGCTCAGCGTCAGTGCATCCGAGATCAGCGTACTGCTGACACTGGCGCCGCTGCTGATCTTGAGCGTCAGGACGGAAGCTTTGATGTCGTTCGAGAACTTGGCGTAGCTCCCGACCGTGACTTGGCAGTTGTTGCGGCAGTCGACGGGCGCCTGTGCCGACCCGTAGCTCGAAACCCGCAGCTCGCAGTCGTTGCAGCGTACCGAGCCCGAGAATTTGCCGTAGCTCGACACGTTGAGCTGGGCGGTACCCGGGGTGTCGATGTCGGCGATGACCGATCCGTAGCTCGAAACGGAAACCGCGACCGAGGGCCCTTTCAGCGGCAGCTTGCAGGTCACCTTGCCGTAGGAGCCGGCCGATATCTGGCGCAGGGCGGCCGACGCGGGAACGACGACCGAAACCGAAATGTTCTCCGTATTGTTGGCGTTGACGCGGAATTTCAGCATCCCGCCGTCGCGCTCGAGCACCAGGTAGTCGATCACATTGTCGTCGGCCGTCACGCTGATGGTTCGGGCCGTGGGGCTGACCGTGACGTCGAAGAACGCCGCGGCCGAAATGCCCGTGTAGTCGCCCGCCTTGCCCCAGTCCTGCGTCACCATGCGCCCGCTGCCTTTCAGCCGCGTGTTCTGGTTGCGGCGGCGGTCGACGGCGGCACGTTTGATGTTGGTGCCGATTTCGCCCTCCGTGTTGTAGAGGCGGCGGATCTGCTCGGCGGTGAGCACAGCGGCGAATTTGTCCACGTAGTCGCGTTTGACCTGCGCCGTGGCGGCGATGTTCGAGAGCTTGGTTTTGAGTCCCTGCCGTTGAGCGGCCTCGTCCGTTCCCGCATCCGGGGTATTGACGGCCTTGTCGAGCGCCTCGCGGTAGGCTTTGTAGAGCGGTTCGAACTCCTTGCGCTGGCGCGAGGTAAGCCCCAGTTCGCGCACGACCTGCTCGCGGGCGGCCTTGTTCAGCTCTTCGATCGACTGGTTGGCGACGGCGGCCGTTTCGGCGGCGTCGATGGCGGCGCGCGCTTCGGCAATGGCGCGGTCGATCTCGCGGTCGGAGGCGCCGACGGCCCTGCGGGCCTCGGCCATGGCACGGTCGATCTGGCGGTCGGTGGCGTTTACGGCGCGGCGCGCTTCGGACAAGGCCCGGGAGACCTCCCGGTCGGCCGCGTTGTCGGCCGTGTTGACGATAGCCCGGGCTTCGGCCAGAAGCTGTTTCAGTTCGTCACCGGCGGGCGCGGCCTTGCCTGCGAGGGCGAAGAGGAGCGCGCAAAGAAAAGTGAGGAGTTGTTTCATAGCGCATGGAATTTTAAAGTTGCTGGTTGTAGAGTATGTCGTCGTAGTTCTCCGCCGCAGCCTGTTGCAGGGTTTCGGTCGGGGTCGTGGCGAGCATCTGCTCGATGTCCGGCAGCGGGGCCTCGGCGCGGTGGCTGAGGTGTCCGGAGACGAGGATGCCCGTTGCCAGGAGGGCTGCCGCGACACTCACCCCTGCCGCCAGGTAAAGCCGGCGGGTGCGGGCAGCGGGTGCGGGCCGTGCCGCCGTATTGCGCAGGATGCGTTCGTGCAACGCTTCGAGGCGATGCTCAGGCAGGTCGTAAGGCAGCCGCCTGCCGATATTTCCGAATTCGTGGTTCATAGTTCCCGTGTTAGTTTCTCTTTCAGTTTCTGTACCGCATGGTGGTAATTGACCTTGAGCGTCTCTTCGCGCTGCCCCAGCACGCGGGCGATCTGTCCGTAGGGCATCCGGTCGTAGTAGCGGAGGTTGAAGACCAGCCGTTGCTTGAGCGGCAGCTCCAGGATCGCCTGCTGGAAACGTACCAGCGTCCGGTCGGCATCCTCGCCGCACTCCTCCGCCACGCGGCTTGCCAGGATGCGGCTTACGTCGTCGAGCGAGGAGAAGAGCCCCGGCCTGCGCCGCCGCAGCATCGTCAGTGCGGTGTTCGTGGCGATGCGGTAGAGCCATGCCCCCAGTTCCCCGGCTCCGCCCCGGAAGGTGCCGATCTTGTCGTAGGCGCGGATGAAGGTTTCCTGTACCACATCCTCGGCATCCTCGTGGACGACGACCAGCCGTCGTGCGTGCCAGTAAAGCGGCCGCAGGTATGCCCCGACCAGACGGTCGAACGCCCCGCGCCGGGTGGCGGGATCGCGTAGCGCCGAGAGTTCTTCTGCGGGTATGTCGCGGGTCGCTTCCATGAGGGTTTGTCTGTAAGACGCGTTAAAGTTGCAAAAGTTAAATCCCAAACCGAAATTTTTTTGCCCGGAAACGAATTTTTTACGGTTGATTTTCGATTCTTGATATTTTACCTTATCTTTGCGATCCGAAACAGGCGGAATTGGGGCGCGGCTTGCGTGGCCGGGCTGAGAACCGCCGGTGGTAACACATTAAAAAACAAACGTATTATGAAAACTATCTCTGTAAAGGCCGTTAAGCGTGATGAGTACGGCAAGAAAGCGGCCAAGGCCGTACGCCGCGAGGGCATGGTACCCTGCGTACTGTCGGGCAATGGCGAGTCGGTTTCCTTCTCGGTAGACCCCCGCGAGATCAAGGCCCTGATCTACACCCCCAACTCCTACATCGTCGAGCTCGATTTCGACGGCAAGAAAGAGCAGGCCGTGCTGCGTGAGGCGCAGTTCCACCCCATCCGCGAGCAGATCCTCCACCTCGATTTCTACCGCATTGCCGAGGGTAAACCCGTATCCATCGCCATTCCGGTACGCCTGACGGGTAACGCCGAAGGTGTGAAGGTCGGCGGTAAGCTGACGCTGTCGGCCCGCAAGCTCGTCGTGAGCGCGCTGGTCGAGAACCTGCCCGACGAACTGGTCGTGGACGTAACCGAACTGGGTGTCGGCAAGACCATCTTCGTAGGCGACCTGGCATTCGAGAACCTGAAATTCGTCACTCCGGCTTCGACGGCCGTCTGCGCAGTGCGCGTAACCCGTGCATCGCGCGGTGCGGCGGCACAAGCCTAATTGGTAGCGTATGAAATACCTTATTGTTGGGCTGGGAAATATCGGCGCCGAATATGCCGGAACCCGTCACAACATCGGATTCAACGTGTTGGACGCCCTTGCAGGGGCGTCCAACGCTGTTTTTACGACGGCGCGTTACGGCGATGTGGCCGAGTTGAAGCATAAGGGGCGTACGCTGATCCTGCTGAAACCCTCGACCTACATGAACCTTTCGGGCAAAGCCGTCCGTTACTGGATGGAGGCCGAGAAGATCGCCCCGGAAAACCTGCTGGTGGTTTCGGACGACATTGCGCTGCCGTTCGGCACGCTGCGTATGCGTCCCCGGGGGAGTGCCGGGGGGCACAACGGGCTGAAGAATATCGCCGAGCTGCTGGGAACGGAGGACTACGCCCGGATGCGCTTCGGCGTGGGCGGGGATTTCCCCAGGGGCCACCAGGTCGACTATGTGCTGGGGGAGTGGTCGGACGAGGAGCGCAAGGCGCTGCCCGAGCGGCTCAAGGTGTTCGGCGACGCGATCCTTTCGTTCACGACGATCGGGTTGGAACGGACGATGAATTTCTTCAACAAGAAGTAAATAAACGGTTGAAAAAGAGCCGATGGGCTCGAAATAAAAAACGGACGGATATCGTGCTTGCATGATGATCCGTCCGTTTTTGCGTTTTATCCCGTGGGGATTTTCAACTGTTTGCCGATTCTGCCATAGAAAACCACGCCGCAGGTTCTGGGTGCCGCGGATGCGCGCAAATTCCGACCGGACGCCTTCGAGCCTCCTGTTCCTCGTCGTAATAAGCTTCGGTCTGGCGGACGGTCAGGGCATATCCCCGACGTCCGGATGCAGGAACGTGCCGGCGAAACCTGCCGCAGCCCAGATGAAACAGGACAGCGCCAGATAGTCCCTTGCCGTGCGCAGGGTGCCGAGCGCCTGCCCGCCCGGGATGCGGAGCCCCAGCAGCAGAGCGCCCAGGGCGGCGGCTACGGACGACGACGCGAAGGTCAGGAGTTCGTATGGGGAGACACCGGACATGCTGGCCTACTCGTCCCCGTCGTAGTAGATTCCGTCCATCAGCCCGTCCAGTTCGCGGCGCTCCTTTTTGGTCGGGCGCCCCGTACCGCGGTCGCGGAAGACGAAGACCGTTTCGCGCGGGATGCTGAGCTTGTCCAGCTCCTCCTGCGGGGTGATGTTGAGGCAGTACAGGGGGACATTCTTGGCCGGCTGGCGGCTCGACACGAGGTCGAGCACCCGGTAGGAGTAGGTCAACTGCATCTTGCGCACGGCGATCACGTCGCCGATCTTCACTTCGCGCGAGGGTTTGGCGGCGGAGCCGTTTACCGTGACTTTGTTGTTGCGGATGGCATCCGCGGCGTCGCTGCGGGTCTTGAACACCCGCACCGCCCAAAGGTATTTGTCGAGTCTTATGTCGTCCATGGCCGTGTTATTTTTCGTAAATGGATTCGCTGCGGGGCGTATCGTGCGACTGTTCGTCGTTCTGGCGGCTGACGCTGAGGATCATGCCCAGCGCGATGGTGGTGAAGATGGTCGACGAGCCGCCGCGCGAGATCAGCGGCAGCGTCTGCCCCGTTTCGGGGATCAGGTTGACGGTCACCATGATATGCAGCAGCGCCTGGCAGGTTATCAGCAGGGCGAGCCCAAGTACCAGCAGCCCTGGGAATGCTGTCCCGCAGCGGCGGAATATTTCGATGCCCCGGAAGAATATCCACAGGTAGAGCATCAGCAGGGCCAGTGCCAGTACGATGCCGTATTCCTCGACGAAGAAGGCGTAGGCGTAGTCGCTTTCGGGATGGATCATTTCGACGCGCATGGCGCTCTGTCCGGCGCCTTCGCCGAAGACCCCGCCGTTATGGATGGCGATCATCGACCGCTCGGTGTCGGTGAGGTGCTCGATCGGTTTTTCGGTCTGCGAGCGTGTCCAGAGATGGATCCATGTCGAGACGCGCCCTTCGGCAGTCTCGCTGCGCCCCAGGTTGAGCGTCATGATGAAGACGATGCCGATGCAGGCCAGCCCGATGAGTTTCACCAGTTCGCCCAGGCGGACGCGCCCGATGAGCATCATGACCCACGAGGCCATGAAAACCAGTACGGCCGAGGAGGTGTGGGCCGGGAAGATCACCGCGCACGAGACCACGACGGGCATCAGGATCGGCCATGTCCCCTCGCGCCAGATGCGGCGCTGTTCGCGCGACGAACGCCACGTCCAGAATTTGAGCGACGGGACGATGCGTATTTTGTCGATCTTCGACTGCCGTCCGGCCAGTTGCCGGGCCAGGAACAACACCGTGGCCACCTTCAGCGCCTCGGAGGGCTGGAACTGGAACGGCCCGAGGGGTATCCAGCGGGCGGCGCCGTTGGTCGTGGCGCCGATGAAATAGACGGCGACGGTGAGTGCGACCGAAAGGAAATAGACGGGGCGGGATAACAGGTTGTAAATCCGGCAGTTGATCTTCTGCACGGCAACCAGGATGATGAGGCTGACGACGAGGATGATGAGTTGCTGGCGCAGGAAATGGGCCGTGGTACGCGCCGTGTGGGCGTCGTAGGCCATCTTGGCCGTCGACGAGTAGACCACCAGCACGGAAATCACCGCCAGCGCCGCGACGATGATCCACAGGACGCGGTCGCCGGTAAAGAGCCGGAACTTGTGTTTTTCGGGGGCTTCGGGGGTTTCGCAGGCGCTCTCCCCGGCATCGGTGCCGCGCACGCCGCGGCGTCGCGGCGCGTCCTGTGCCCCGGCCTTTCCGTCCGTTGCGCGGGGGGATTTGCCGGGTGCTTCCGTCCAGGGTTCCTGTGCCGGCCCTTCATCCTGCGTGTATTTCCGTTCGCCGAGCTTCATCGTGCTATGCCTTTTCGTTTACCCACGCCTTGAACAGCTCGCCGCGGTTTTCGTAGTTCTTGAAGAGGTCGAAGCTCGCGCAGGCGGGCGAGAGCAGCACTGCGTCACCGGGCTGTGCGGCGGCTTTGGCGGCCTCCATCGCGGCGTCGAGCGAGCCGGTGGAGACCACATCGGGCACCACACCCGTGAACTCTTCGATCAGCTTGGTGTTGTCCGCGCCCATGCAGACGAGCGTATGTACCTTCGTACGGGCGAAAGCCTTCAGCGGTTCGTAGTCGTTGCCTTTGTCCGTGCCCCCGGCGATCCATACCACGGGGCGCGTCATGCTTTCGAGCGCATAGTATACCGAGTCGACATTGGTGGCCTTGGAATCGTTGATCCACAGTACGCCGCCGCTTTCCCGGACGGGTTCGAGACGGTGGCAGACGGGGGTGAAGCCGTAGATCGAGCGGCGGATCGAGGCCGGCGCGACGCCTGCCGCAAGGGTTGCAAGAGCCGCGGCCATGGCGTTATAGGCATTGTGCAGCCCTTTGAGCTGCATCTTGGCCGTGTCGATCTCGACCGAGGCCTTCCCGACGGCCGCCGTGAATTTGCCGTCGCAGAGGAAGGCGTCGCCGGCACCGCTCGCCACGGCATTCTTTGCGGCGAAGGGAAGTTGCTTCATGCGCAGGTCGTACCTGGGAAGCTGCTGCCAGATCACCTCGTCGTCGCCCGAATAGACGAAATAATCGCGCGAGTTCTGGTTCTGCGTGATGCGCATTTTCGAATCGACGTAGTTTTGGAAACAGTGTCCGTAGCGGTCGAGGTGGTCGGGCGTGATGTTCATCAGCACGCCGATATGGGCGCGGAATTTATACATGCCGTCCAACTGGAAAGAGCTGAGCTCCAGCACGTACCAGTCGTAGTTACCCGTGGCCACGGAGTAGGCGAAACTCTCGCCGATGTTGCCGCCCAGGGCGGCGTTCATCCCGGCGTCGCGCATGATCTTGTAGATGAGCGACGTGGTGGTGGTTTTGCCGTTCGAGCCGGTGATGCAGATGCATTTCGACCGGCCCAGGTAACGGCCCGCGAACTCCATTTCCGAAATGACGGGAATGCCTGCCGCACGGATTTTCCGCACTATGGGGGCCGTTTCGGGGATCCCTGGCGACTTGACGACCTCGTGTGCCGCAAGGATGCGTTCCTCGGTGTGGCCGTCTTCCTCGTAGGGAACCTGCCACTCGTCGAGCTTGGCTTTGTAGCGGTCGGCGATCTTCCCCATATCGGAGAGGAATACGTCGAACCCTTTCTTTTTGGCGAGGATCGCGGAGCCGTAACCGCTGATGCCTCCGCCCAGGACTGCTATCTTTTTCATGATTACCGGATCTTTAACGTTACCAGGGTGATGGCGGCCAGCAGCAGCGAGATGATCCAGAAGCGGAGCACGATCTTGGTTTCGAACTGCCCTTTTTTCTGGAAATGATGGTGTACGGGGGCCATCAGCAACAGGCGCTGCCCTTCGCCGTATTTGCGTTTGGTGTATTTGAAGTAGCCGACCTGCATCATCACCGAGAAACTCTCGACCAGGAACACGCCGCACAGCAGCGGCAGCAGCAGTTCCTTGCGGATGCAGAGGGCGAAGACGGCGATGATGCCGCCGATCGACAGGGAGCCGGTGTCCCCCATGAAGATCTGCGCCGGGAAGGAGTTGTACCACAGGAAGCCGACCAGCGCGCCCGCGAAGGCCGCCGCGAAGACGACCAGCTCTCCGCTGTCGGGGATATACATGATGTTGAGGTAGTCGGCGTAGACGATATGTCCCGAGAGGTAAGCCAGCACGCCGAGTACGGCCACGATCGGGACGGAGACGCCCGTGGCCAGCCCGTCGAGGCCGTCGGTGAGGTTGGCGCCGTTCGAGACGGCCGTGACGACGAAGATCGCCACCAGCACGTAGAGCAGCCAGGTCGTGGCGCTGTCCTCGCCCGTGAGCCATCCGTAGTCGAATTCGTTGTCCTTGACGAAGGGGATGGTGGTTTTGGTGGTCTTGGTGCTTTCCGAGCTCAGGACGACGTTCCGCTGCACGCTTTCGATCACCGATCCGTCGGGGTTCAGATAGACGGTCTGCACGGGCTGCGTGACCTTCTCGCGGACGATGATCTGGGGCGAAAGCCACATCGTCGTGCCGACGATGATGCCCAGCCCGACCTGGCCCACGATCTTGAAGCGGCCCTTGAGCCCCTCCTTGTTGTGGCGGAAGACCTTGATGTAGTCGTCCAGCCCGCCGATCAGCCCTAGCCAGACGGTTGAGACGATCATCAGCTGGATGTAAATGTTGTCGAGCCGTCCGAAGAGCAGGATCGGGACGAGGATCGCCAGCAGGATGATGACGCCGCCCATCGTGGGGGTGCCGCGTTTCTGGAGCTGTCCCTCGAGCCCGAGGTCGCGGATGTCCTCGCCGATCTGCTTGCGGCGCAGGAAGTCGATGATCTTGCGGCCGAAGATGATGACGATCAGCAGCGCGAGGATGATTGCCGCCGCCGCGCGGAACGAAATATACTGGAACATACCCGAGCCCGGGATGTCGTAATATTCGCCTAAATACTTGAAAATGTGATAGAACATGTCGTATGTCGGGTTTTTAGTTTCTGAGTGTGCCGAAGGCCTTGCCGACCTCCTCCTTGTCGTCGAAGTGGTGTTTTACGTCGCCGATGATCTGATAGGTTTCGTGCCCTTTGCCCGCGATGAGCAGGATGTCGCCCGGCCGGGAGAGCATTGCGGCGCTGCGGATGGCCTCGGCACGGTCGACGATGCGCAGGAACCGGGCGCCGGGGTCGAGGCCGGCGGCCATCTCGTCGAGGATCGCCCCGGGCGACTCGTGGCGCGGGTTGTCCGAGGTGAAGATGGCCGTATCGGCGTATTTCACCGCGATCTGCGCCATCTCGGGCCGTTTGGTGCGGTCGCGGTCGCCGCCGCAGCCGCAGACGACGATCAATTGTTGCGTCGGGGTGCGGATCTCCTGGATGGTCTGGATGACGTTTTCCAGTGCGTCGGGCGTATGCGCATAGTCGACGATGGCCGTGGTTCCATTCTCCGCCCGCACGAATTCGAAGCGCCCGCTCACGGCATGGAGCATGCTCATCGCGCGCAGCACTTCGGCGCGGTCGAGTCCCAGCAGCTCCGCGGCGCCGTAGACGGCCAGCAGGTTATAGGCGTTGAAGCGTCCTACGAGCCCAACCCATACTTCCTGCCCGTCGATGCGCAGCAGCATGCCGTCGACGTGCATCTCGACGATCTTGCAGCGGAAATCGGCCATCGTGCGCAGCGAATAGGTGTGTATCCCGGCTGCGGTGTTTTGCACCATGATGCGACCGTTTTTGTCGTCGGCGTTCGTCAGGGCGAAGGCATCCTTGGCGAGGGAGTCGAAGAAGAGTTTTTTGGCGCGGATGTATTCGGCGAAGGTCTTGTGGTAGTCGAGGTGGTCGTGGGTGATGTTCGAGAAGATGCCGCCTGCGAAATGCAGTCCCCGCGTGCGTTGCTGCACGATGGCATGCGACGAACACTCCATGAAGCAGTATTCGCACCCTTCGTCGGCCATCTCGCGCATCATGGCGTTCAGCCGCACGGGGTCGGGCGTGGTGTGGGTCGCCTCGACGATGCGTTCGCCGACCTTGTAGACGACCGTCGAGACCAGCCCGGCCTTGTAGCCCAGTGCCCGCACCAGGTCGTAGAGCAATGTTGCGGTCGTGGTCTTGCCGTTGGTGCCGGTGATGCCCACGAGTTTCAGTTCGCGGCTCGGGTGGCCGTAGAAGGCTGCGGCCATGTCGGCCAGCGCTCCTGCGGCGTCGGGGACGACGACGTAGGCCACCCCGTGGGCCGTTTCGGCAGGCAACTGCTCGCAGACGACGGCCGAGGCGCCTTTTGCGACGGCGTCGGGGATGAAGTCGTGCCCGTCGGACTGCGTGCCGCGGGTGGCGAAAAAACAGTCGCCCCGCGTCACGGCCCGCGAATCGTAGGCCAGGGCGGCCACTGTCGTGGAACCGTCGCCGTGCAGCGCCGTGACGGGCGTATCTTTGAGTAGGTCTTTCAGTGTTTTCATCTTATTTCAGTGTTATGCCGACCGTCGAGCCAGGCGTGATGCGGGCTCCGGCGGGGATACTTTGCTGTGTTACGGCGCCCGCGCCCGAAAAACGGACTTTCAGCCCGCGGCTTTCGAGTACGAACAGTGCATCCTTGAGCCCCATGCCGCGCACGTCGGGCATCGTCCCTGTTTCGGGCGGGAGGCTCGTGATGATTACGTTCGAGAGGCTATCGACCCGGGCGCGCCCCCAGCCCGTACGCTGGTCGAACGAGGCGCGGGGCGAGAACTTGTCGGCCACGCGGCGGATCTGGGCGATGTCGCCGCCCTTGACGTGCCCCGGGTAGCAGCGGCCGCCGTGCCGTTCCACGCGGCCGTACCAGTCGCGGTTGCGGTTGTAAATGTAATCGACCATCCGTTTGACCACGGGGCCCGCCAGCGGCCCGCCATAGTAGGCTTTGCCCGGTTGCGCCCGGGTTTCGATGGTTGTCAGCACCGTATAGCGGGGATTGTCGGCCGGGAAATAGGCGACCATCGAACCGAGGTAGTAGCGCCCCTCGCGGCTGCGGGCGTCGGTGATCTGCGCCGTGCCGGTCTTGGCGGCCACGCGCAGGCGCGTGGAGTCCTTGAAATAGAGGCTTGCGGTACCTTGCGTGCAGACCAGTTCGAGGCAGCGCTGCACTTCGCGCAATGCCGCGCGCGAACAGATCGACGAGGCGATGGTCTGCGTCTCGAACCGCTCCTCGACGCGGTCGCCGCGCCGCAGTTCGCGGATCAGCACGGGCGAGATCATCTTCCCGCCGTTGGCGATGGCGTTGTAGAACGTGATCATCTGGATCGGCGCCAGCCGCACGCGGTAGCCGTAGCTCATCTTGACGAGCATGACGCCCGGGTCGGGTACTTTCCAGTCGGCGGTGATCGACGGGGCGCGTTCGCCGAGCCGTTCCAGCCCGACGGTCTTGCCCAGGTGGAGTTTTTCGTGCAGGAAGTCGCTGTATTCCTGTTTTTTGCCCGTGATGCCGTAGCGATCCCAGATCGCCTTGGCGAAATAGACATTCGACGACGAGGCTACGGCGCGGCGGAAGCCGATGACATGGTCGCCCCGGTGCGAGTCGCGGATATTCCGGGCCGGGCCGACCGTCACGGGGTCGCCGTTGTGCGTGTCGTAGGTCGTCTCGGGCGACATGCCGGCGTCGTCGAGCAGCGTGAGCATCGTCGCCAGCTTGAAGGTCGATCCGGGCTCCATGCTGCGTCCCAGCGCGTAGTTCTCCCTTTCGTAATAGCTGCCGCCCGAGGAACCCGAGCGGCCCAGGTTGGCCATGGCGAGTATCTCGCCGGTCTCCACCTCCATGACGATGGTCGTGCCCCAGATGGCGTTCTGGGCTTCCAACTGGCGCCGCAGCGCCTTGTCGGCCACGTCCTGCAGGTCGAGGTCGAGTGTCGTCACGATGTCGTATCCGTCCACCGGGTCTTCATGCCCGGCTCCCGCCACGCGGCCGTAGAAGCCCCGGGCGATGCGCTGCCGCAGCGCCTTGCCGTCCCGTCCCGCGAGTTCCTCACGGTAGGCCTCCTCGATGCCGTAATTGCCCTTGTCGCCCGTGAGCCCGATCGTACGGCGCGCCAGTTCGCCCTGCGGGTAGATGCGCTGGTCGCGTTCGACGAGGCGGTAGACCATGCCCATGTTCCAGTTCAGCATCGGGTAACGCCGCAGGGTCTGCCATTCGGCATAGTCCACCTCGCGGGGGAAGATGTTGACGGGTGTGTGGTCGCGGATCGTGTCGTAGATTTTCCGGGTGACGTACTCTTCGCCCCGCAGGCGATCCATCATGCGCGACAGCCACCCTTCGGAGCGCAGGTAGGAGGTGTCGCGGCCGTTGACCAGTCGGTAGCGGCGGGCGTGCTCCTCGCGGAAGCGGCGGGCGTATTCCGAGGCGGGTTTGTCCTTGAAGAAGGCGGAGAGCAGCTTGGCGAGCGAGTCGCTCTGTTCGCGGAAGGTCTTGAGCGAATCGAGGCCGGGCGAAGCGAAGTCGAAGGCCGCCTGGTAGCGGAAGATCGAGGTCGCCAGCGGTGCCCCGTTGCGCGAGAGGATGCTGCCCCGCTGGGCCGGGATGGTCTCTTCGGTGAAGATGCGGCTGGCGAGCCGATCGGCGTTGTAGGCCACTTCGGCGCTGAAAAGCTGTACCCAGACCAGGCGTGCGAACACGGTGAGCCCCGCGAGTATGAACAGCACGTAAAGCAGCCGTACCCGCAGCAGAATGTCGCTTTTGATCTTCGAACGCTCCTGTTTCATCGCCGTTTAGTTTTCGATGATTTCGCCCGGGGCGGAGGGGTCGCTCAGGTCGATGCCGCGTTCGCGCAGCCGCTCGACGATGGCCGAGTGGGTCGTACGGCTGTAACGCTGCTCCTGCAGGCGGATCGACCGTTCGCGCAGGATCTGGACTTCGCGTTCGAGGCGCGTGTATTTCATGTCGAGGTGCAGCGCCGTGAACATGACGGCGATGCTCAGGAAGAACATGCCCGCGATCGAGAGCATGTAGGGGTAATATTTCGATACGCCTTCGCGTACGAGGATCGTGCCCGAGAAAAGCTGCCAGAAGGTGCTGGCCCTGCGGCGGCGCTCCCTGCGTTCGCGCTCCTCGGCTTCGGCCTTTTCTGCTGCCTCGCGTTCCAGGTCGGCGCGGATCTCCTCCTCGGCCTCGCCCCGTTCGATGCGCAGTACCTCGCGCCGCACGCGGCGGGCGAATTCCGCTTCCTGTGCGCGCTGCGCCTCCTCTTCGGGGGTTATGGGGTCGAATTCGTGGTCGGGATACATGGCCGGGTCATCGTTTTACGGCGGCGCGCAGCTTCGCCGAGCGCGACCGGGGGTTGCGTTCCAGTTCTTCGTCCGAGGGGACGACCGCCTTGCGCGTGAGGATTTCGAATGGCGTGAGGGCGCGGCCGTAGAAATCCTTTTCCACCGCGCCCGCGAAATTGCCGCTGCGCAGGAAATTCTTTACCAGCCGGTCTTCGAGCGAGTGGTAGGAGATGACGACCAGCCGTCCGCCGGGGCGCAATACCCTGAGGCTCTGTTCGAGCGCCATCTTGAGTGCCTCCATCTCGCCGTTGACCTCGATGCGGAGTGCCTGGAAGAGCTTGGTCAGGAACTTCGACTCGTCTTTCTTCGGCGTGCAGGGACGGACGGCCTCGACCAGCTGCGCCGTGGTTTGAATCGGTGCCGTTTCCCGCGCCCGGACGATGCAGTTGGCGACCTTCCACGGGGTGTCCAGTTCGCCCCAGTCCCCCAGCAGCTGCGTCAGCGTCTGGGCCGGGTAGCTGTTGACGACCTTCGCCGCCGTCAGCCCGCCCCGCTGGTTCATGCGCATGTCCAGCGGCGCCTCGCCCCGGAACGAAAAACCCCGTTCCACGGCGTCGAAATGGTGCGACGAGACTCCCAGGTCGGCCAGTATGCCGTCTGCCTCGGTCACCCCGCGCAGCCTGAGGGCTCCGCGCAGGAACCGAAAATTGCTTTCGACGTAGTGGAACCGTCCGTCGGCGGGGGCGTTGGCGAGCGTGTCGCGATCCTGGTCGAAGGCATAGAGCCGCCCTTCGGGCCCCAGTTCTTCGAGGATACGGCGCGAGTGGCCGCCCCCGCCGAAAGTGAGGTCGACATAGGTGCCTGCGGGGTCGATGCCGAGCAGACCGACGGACTCTTTCAAAAGCACAGGTGTATGGTACTGAGACATATTCGTTGCCGATGAGGTCGATTTGGGTGTAAAGTTAGGGATTTTTCGAAAAACAATACCTATATTTGCGGATATAATTTTTTGAACATCCCTATGCCCAGAATAGATATCGGAGCGGTACTCGCCGAGAAAGCCCCGCGGTTGGCCCGCTGGGTTCCCGGGTTCGTCCTCCGCTGGCTCCGCCGTACGATCCATGAGCCGGAAATCAATTACATCCTCGAGCATTACTGGAACCTGCCGCCGCAGGAGTTCATCCGCGCCTGTTTCCGCGAATGGCAGGTGACCTATTCGGTCGAAGGGCTCGAAAAACTCGATCCCAAAGGCCGTTACCTCTTCGCCTCGAACCACCCGTTCGGGGGGATGGATGGCATGATGCTGGCCGACAAGCTGATCGACCGCTTCGGCGATGCGCGCGTGGTGGTCAACGACCTGCTGATGCACCTCGAACCCCTCCGCCCGCTGTGGATCCCGGTCAACAAGCACGGTTCGCAGAACAGCCTTTACGCCCGCAAGTTCGACGAGGAGTTCTTCGGCGAGCTGCCCATCCTCACCTTCCCCGCCGGGCTGTGCTCGCGCTGCATCGGGGGCGAGGTGACCGACCTGCCGTGGAAGACCAATTTCCTGAAGAAAGCCTATGCCTCGCAGCGCCAGATCGTGCCGGTGTTCGTCGAGGGGCGGTTGTCGAACTTCTTTTACCGCGTCGACCGTATCCGCCGGATGCTGGGCGTGAAATTCAATATCGAGATGCTGTGGTTGTCCGACGAGATGTTTTCGCAGAAGGGCAAGCATTTCCGCATCCTCGTGGGCGACCCCATCCCCGTCGCCGAGCTGCAACGCTACGGCGGCCTCCGCGACCAGGCGGAGTTCGTACGCAAAAAAGCGTATTTTTTGGAAAATATGCTCCTCCCGGCGGAAAATAACGGGTAAATCGGTATTTTTGTCCTAAGTTATGCAAGCACGAGAAATGGAACCTATCATACCTCCCGTCGACCGGGAATTGCTCCGCGCCGAGCTTACGCCCGTGCGCAAAGCGCGCGACACGAAGAAGGCCGGGAACGAGATCTATATCTTCCCGGCGTCGGAGTGCCCGGCGCTGATGCGTGAAATCGGACGGCTGCGCGAGATCGCGTTCCGCGGCGCCGGCGGCGGTACGGGCCGGGAGGTGGATATCGATGCCGAAGACCTGGCCGAGGACGGGTATTACCAGCTGATCGTCTGGGATCCGGCGGCCGGGGAGATCGTCGGAGGCTACCGTTTCATCATCTGTACGGACGAATATCCCCGCCACCTCTCGACCGAACACTATTTCCGTTTCAGCGACAAGTTCCGTCGCAAGTACCTGCCCCGCACCATCGAGCTGGGACGCTCGTTCGTGCAGCCCTCCTACCAGGCGCGCGGCAACGCCAAGAGCATCTACGCGCTGGATAACCTTTGGGACGGCCTCGGGGCGCTGATCGTGCTGGATCCGAATGCGAAATACCTTTTCGGCAAGGTGACGATGTATACGACCTACAAGGCCGTGGCGCGCAATGCGCTGATCTGGTTCCTGCGCCGCTATTTCCCCGACCGCGAGAACCTCGTGGAGGGCATACACCCGTTGAAGCTCGACCTGGACGACCCCTATTACGAACAGCTTTTCACGGGGCGTACCTATCAGGAGAACTACCGGATACTGATCCAGAAGATCCGCGAGTTCAACGAGAATATACCGCCGCTGATAAATGCCTATATGAACCTTTCGCCCACGATGCGGGTCTTCGACACGGTGTCGAACCCCGATTTCGGCGGCGTGGAGGAGACGGGCATCCTGGTGACCATACGCGATATTTATCCTGAAAAGCGCGAGCGCTATACCCGCTGGCTGGGTTGGCAGGCCGATCTGAAATACCGGCGGGAGTTATTCCGCGAGCACATCCGCGGGCATTTCGACCGGATCAAGAAGAAAAGAAACGGCTAACTCCTCGTTTTCAATGACAAAGCCGCACGGAGACAACCCGTGCGGCTTAAATTTTACTGTTATTTTCCGCGGGAACGCAGTAAAACGGGATTCGCGGCGTTTATATAGGCAGTATCATAAAACAATTCGCCTTATGAAAAAATTATTCCGGCTCTTCCTTTGCCTGGCGCTGCTTTCGGGCACCGCGGCGTGCAGCGATGACGAAGCATCGCAGAACCTGATCGTAATCAACGGCGGGGAACATTTCCTGTCGCTCGACGGACTGGCCCGCGCAGGCAAGATTTCCGTGCTGGCTCCCGCCCCGTGGCGTGTGACGAAGGCTGCGGGAGACACGTGGTTCACGCTTTCCGCGACCGAGGGCCCTGCGGGATATTCCGAGGTCGAACTGAGCCTCGACGAGAATCCGGGTGCCGCACGCAGCGCCCAGCTCGCCTTTGCATGCGGGGATGCGATCGTACCCTTCCGCCTGTCGCAGGGAGCCCTGTCGGCCGGCTATGACTCCCCCGATTATTATTTCTACGTGACGTTCGGGACGATGCCTACCCTGTATGCGGGCATTCACCTGCTCTCGCACGACAAGCCCAGCTACGTATTCTATTCGCGCTCCAGGACGTTCGATCCGGCGGAGTTCCCGGGGCGTGCCGAGGTTACGATCGCCGCAGACCGAACGGCCGATGCCACGCAGGCCGAAATGGAAGGAATGGCGCGCGAAATGAAGCGCCGTATCCTGGAGATCAACAGCGCCGACCCGACGGCCGTCTTCGGCCTCTATGTGGACGACCTCCGCTGCCGGATCGGTTACGACTGGTTCGTGGCGCAGGGGATCGACTCGGCACGGGTCAAGGTGAGTATGCTTTCCGACGGTACGGGAACTTATAACAATTTCTACAACTACTTCGGCGACGCGGCGACGGCCGAACAGAACTGGGATACCTATGCCGCCGAGGTAGAGGCACTCGACTGGAACCACGGCGGACGTTATCCCGAGACCCGTTCACTGCCCGAGTTCGAAAGCTATACCTGGCCCTATTACCTTTCCACCCGCCCCGACTACCGGCTGGTGGTGCAGGACGGTTCGCTGCTGGAAAGTTCCTGTCCGTTCATCACCGAAAAGCTCGGGGAGATGGAGATCGAAAGCATCCAGCCTTACGAGATGCTTTCGGCGTTGCCCGAGTCCGCCCGTAAGCGGTTTTACGACATGGCGGGATTCGATTACGACGAATTCGCGGCCCTGTTCGACGCTTCCCCGAAAAAGAACCTGGTCATCATCGGTACCAGCCACGGGAGCGAGGAGAGCGCACGGCAACAGCGCGACTATGTCGCACGGATCGTGGAGCAGTACGGCAAGGGGTATGACATCTTCTTCAAGCCCCACCCCGCCGATACCTCGTCGGCTGGTTACGAGACCGAGTTCCCGGGGTTAACGCTGCTGCCCGGCCAAATGCCGTTCGAGATATTCGTGTGGGCGCTGATCGACCGCGTGGACATGATCGGCGGCTACCCCTCGACGGTGTTCCTGACGGTGCCCCTCGATAAAGTGCGGTTCATCTTCGCCGCGAATTCCGAGAGCATGGCGCGACCGCTCAACATTCTGTTCCGCGACGCGACGGACGTGGAATGGATGCAATAGGTGCCTTTAGGCAGTATATGGAAAAGCCGGGCTTCCTGCGAAGCCCGGCTTTTTCGTGGCCTTTTCGGGGCGGGTTTACCGCGACGCCGCCAGCGACGACGGGGTGACGCCCTCGGAGTTTTTCGCCCAGTCGCCGCGGGCGCGGAGCACCTGCTCGACAATGTCGCGCACGGCCCCTTCGCCGCCCCGGAACTCCGAGACGTAACGCGAAGCCTCGATCACTTCGGCCGCGGCGTCGGCCGGGCAGACCGGGATGCCCACCTCGCGCATGCACTCCAGATCGGGGATGTCGTCGCCCATGTAGATCGCATGCGCGGGGTCAATGCCCTCGTCGGCGAAATATTCCCGCATGGCCGTGATTTTGTCCATGCAGTCGGTGTAGTAGCGGTTGATACCCAGCATCCTCAGGCGGTTTTCGAGCGTCTTGCCGCGTCCGCCGGTGATGATGCAGACCTTGTAGCCCATCTTGACGGCGTAGCCCAGCGCATAGCCGTCCTTGGCATTGTAGCGGCGGATGAAATCGCCGTCGAGCGTGGGGATGATGCCGCCGTCGGTCATCACGCCGTCCACGTCGAAGATAAACGCCTCGGTGCGGGCTATATCTTCTTTGAAATTTCCCATATGTTGTTACTTATTATCGAGTAGATGTTTTCGAGTCGGGGGTCGGCGGCGAGCAGTGCACGGTGGCGTGCCATCGTGGGCAGGTCGTTGCGCACGGCGGGGCCTGTCTGCACGTCGGCTGGGGAGGCGGCGTCGAGTGCCTTGGCGGCGGTCTCGGCCAGGAGCGGTTTGAGAACGTCGAAGGGCAGGCCCGCGCTGCGGACGATGCCTTCGCCGACGGCGTACATGTGGTTGACGAAGTTGCAGGCGAAAACCGCCGCGAGGTGCACCTTGGCGCGGCAGGCCGAGTCGGCCCACACCACCGTGTGCGAAAGACGGCGGGCGAAGGCTTCGAGTGCGGGACGCAGGGGGGAGTCGTCGGTTTCGAGGAAGAGGGGGATTTGCGAAAAATCCACGCTGCGCCCTTTGGTGAAGGTTTGCAGCGGATAGAAGACGGCGCGGCGTGCATGGGCGGGAAGCGCATCGAGCGGCACGCTCCCCGCGGTGTGGGCGACGACGGCTCCTGCTGGCAGGGGCAGCGCCGTGGCTACCTCCCCGACGGCCTTGTCGCTCACCGAGATCAGGTATATGTCCGCGTCGGCCAGCCGTGCCGGGTCTGCCGTCCACTGCGTTCCGGCGAGTGCGGCGACAGCCTCCCCCCGTGCGGCGTTGCGGGCGAACAACTGTACCAGTTGCAGGCCGCTTCGGGCGACGGCCTGTGCCAATGCTTCGGCAAGGTTTCCGCTGCCGACGATCACTACGCGTTCCAAAGGTCTCTCCATATCGTTTTACAGTAAATCCACCAGCCGGACGTTGTCCTGCGATTTGCGGGCGGTCTCTTTGAGCGCTTCCAGTTCCTGGTCGATGCGGGTCAGTTCGGCGCTCTGGGTCAGGTCGACGGTCGTTTGCCCTGATTTTTCGACCGCTTCGAGTATGCCGTAAACGGTCATCGACTGGGGGTCGTGCGCCGGGGCGAAGGCCACTTCGCGCTCGCCGTCGCCCGAGGGCACGGCGATCAGTTGTCCGGCCTGCACGAGCTGGTAAAGGATGTCGTTGACGATGCGCGTGGGCAGATCCAGTTGTGCCCGGATCTCGTCGGCCGGGGTGGCGCCGCCCTGGCCGCGGAAGCGCCGCACGACCGTGAGCATCACGGCCAGCAGGATCTTGCGCCGCTGGTCGTAGCTGATGAGCAGCGATTCGCGCTCTTCGCCGAAACGGGCGATGTTCTGGTAGGCGAACGACAATTCGCCGCCGAACAGCAGGATCTGCCACGAGGTCTGGAGCCAGATGAGCAACAGCGGCAGCGCTGCGAAACTGCCGTAGATGGCGTTGTAGGAGGTCATCCACCGCTGGATGTAGAGATAACCCCACTGGAAAAGCAGGAAAAGCGTGCCGGCGACGATGCCCGCCATCAGGGCGCTCCTGAATTTGACCTTCGTATTGGGGATGATGATATACAGGATGGTGAACATGATCCAGATGATGACCATTGAAGCCAGGTGCGAGAGCAGGGTGAAATACCAACTGCCGTCGAAGCCCAGCATCTGCTGGGCGTAGCTGCCGACGGCATTGGCGACGATCCACAACACAGGGACGATCATCACCACGGCGATGTAGTCGGTATACTGGCGGGTGAGGCTGCGTTCGACCTTGACCTCCCAGATGTTGTTGAAGGCGCTTTCGATCGAGCCGAAGACCCGGATCACCGCCCAGAAGAGCATGACCAGCGCCACGGCGGCCACCACGCCGCCCTGCGTACGGGCGAGCGCCTTTTCGGCGAACGTGACGATGTAGTCTACGATCTCGGGGTTCTGCGGGAAGAGGGCGTAGAGGTTTTCCACCAGCCCGTCGGCCAGCCCGAAGCCCTTGACGACGGCGAAGACCACCGCGACGATCGGTACCAGTGACATCAGCGTGTAGAACGTGAGTGCCGCGCTGCGGACGATGGTGCCGTGTTCGAGCAGGCCCCGCGCCGTGTAGAACAGCAGCCGGTATTGCTGCACGAGCCAGCGGATCACCGGGTTGCGCCATTCGCGGATGTCGCGCCGGAAGATCGTGTCCGTAAAATAGGTGAATATTTCGCTGATTTTCATAAGCCGTTTCCGTTCCCGTAACCCGGAGGCGCCGTGCCGAGGCCCGTGTGCCGTCGGGGCGGACGCTGTCCCAGTCGTGCAAATATAGCTATTCCAGCCGTACAACCCAAAAACCGCTCCCGATTTTCGTGAAGGCCAGCCGAACGTCGTTGCCGGCATGTACGCCCAGCCGCCGTGCCAGCTCTTCTGCGGCGAACGGGAAATCCCGTTTCATCAACTCCGCGCCGCGGCCTTTGAACGCGCGTTTCAGCCGCCGGGGGTCGTAGGGCTCGATACGTTCGATTGCGAATACTTTGCCAATTATCCCCTCTGGCCGCTCCGCGGCGAAACCGTACCCGTTTTCGCTCCATATGTCGGCTTTGCCGCGCAGGTGCAGCCGTGCCAGCCGCGCTTTCTGCAACGCCACGTCGGGTACCACGAGCCACCGGTAACGATCCGGTTCGAACGCCCCCGGGTGCGGGGGTGCGTCGGCTTGGGCGGGCGTTGCCGTGAACGAGCCGCGTCCGAGGGCGGTCGCGGTAATGCCGGGGCCCGTGCCGTCGGCGTAGATGACGACCTCCTTGCATTCGTCGCCCAGCGATACGGCCTCCACGCGGGCTCCGGGGAAGAGCCGCAGCGCCTCGCCGATGTCGAACAGCGGGGAGTTTTTGACGCACAGTCGTCCCGAAGCCCTGCTGATGAGCGGCATCAGGGAGAGTATGTCGGGGGGAGAAAACTCCCAGCGTAGCCCGTTTCGTCCGCCTGCGCCG
>OBXC01000328.1_pt1 | contig 43349 bp, 42 predicted proteins | sample 1538111 | NCBI WGS metagenome assembly OBXC01 (sample SAMEA2580137, study PRJEB22360) | human gut metagenome | biome: human gut; feature: human-associated habitat; material: faeces | place: Denmark | collected 2008/2010
AAAGAAAGTTTCCTTTACTTTATCCGAAAAAAATGATAGGATAAATAAGATAATAGGGGATGATTTCACAGAATATAGTGGAGTATAAAATATGATCGAGATGAGAAAAATTCTGGCTGCGGGTGCGGTTGCATCTGCAGCTATCTGTGTGGAAAGCATTCGTGAACGCAGACATTTTCGGGTGACACATTATGATCTTGACACGCCGAAGATGGAAGCAGACGCGGGCGAGGTGACCATTGTATTTTTAAGTGATCTGCACAATCAGATTTACGGGGCTAATAATGATGTGCTGTTACGGACTGTTGCGGATGTGAAGCCGGATGTGATCCTGGTCGGCGGAGATATGCTGATCGGAAAGCGGGATCGTCTTCCGAAACCTGCGCTGACATTTGTGCGGAAGCTTCCGAAGATCGCGCCGACGTATTACAGCAACGGCAATCACGAACAGCGGATGAAAGAGAATACAAAAAAATATGGCAATGTATTTGAGCATTATCAGAAAAAGCTTCGGGAAGCGGACGTTCGTTTTCTGGAAAATGATTCCGCGGAATTTACAAAGAACGGACTTCGGATCATGCTGACCGGATTGGAACTTCCGATGGAAACGTATGAGAAGTTCCGGCATATGGATGTGTGTGGGGAAGATGTGGCTCGACAGGTCGGCACGGCGTCGGAAGGATATTTCCATATATTAATGGCGCATAATCCGGTCTATTTTTCGGGATATAAACAATGGGGGGCAGATCTTGTCCTGTCGGGACATCTGCACGGAGGGATCGTGCGGATCCCGGGCTGGCGCGGATGTATCACGCCGCAGGCGTTTCCGTTTCCGAAGTATTCCGGGGAGATGACAACGGAAGAAGAACATACGATCATCGTGAGCAAAGGACTTGGGACACACACGATCAATCTGCGTTTGTTTAACGAGCCGGAGGTTGTTGTTGTGCATATCCACGGCGGGCACAGGAAGAAATAAAACAGCATATTTATTTGGAAGAAAGAGAAATGGTTTCAGGAGGATGAACAGCACATGGGGATACCCGTAAAACTGGAAGTGTTTGAAGGTCCGTTGGATCTGTTACTTCATTTGATCGATAAAAACAAGATTGATATTTACGATATTCCAATCGTAGAGATCACCAATCAGTATATGGAATATATTCGGGGGATGCAGAAAGAAGATCTGAATGTGATGAGTGAATTCCTCGTGATGGCTGCGACGCTTTTGGATATCAAGTGCAAGATGCTGCTTCCGAAAGAGGTAAATGAAGAGGGGGAAGAGGAAGATCCGAGAAAAGAACTGGTAGAACAGCTTTTGCAGTATAAGATGTATAAATACATGGCATATGAGCTGAAAGACCGACAGTCGGATGCAGAACAGGTATTGTTCAAACAGCCGACGGTGCCGGAGGAAGTTTTGGCATATACGGAACCGGTGGATCTGGATGCTCTTCTGGATGGATTGACGCTTTCTAAATTGAATCAGATTTTTCAGGATGTGATGAAGCGTCAGGATAATAAGATCGATCCGGTGCGGAGCAAGTTTGGAAAGATTGAAAAAGAAGAAGTTCCGTTGCCGTCGAAAATGACCTATGTAGAAAATTATGCGAGAGAACACCGGCATTTCAGTTTTCGGCAGCTTTTGGAAGAGCAGTCGAGTAAAATGCATGTTGTCGTAACCTTTCTTGCGATTCTGGAATTGATGAAGACCGGGGCGATCCGGGTGGCGCAGGAAGAGACGTTTGGAGAAATCATGATAGACTCTCTGATCGAGGAGTGAGATAGATGGCAAAGCAGGCAGACCGAGAAGATAACAAAAGGATGGATGAAATGGAAATAAAAAAGCTGCAGGGCGTGATCGAAGCGATTTTGTTTACAATGGGAGAATCGGTGGAGCTGGAGCGGATCGCGGCTGCGATCGAACATGACGAAGAGACGACGCGAAAGCTCATCAACGGATTGATGGATCAATATGCGGAGGAGGGAAGGGGAATTCGGATCATTGAACTGGATCGTTCTTATCAGATGTGCACAAAAAAAGAAATGTATGAATATCTGATCCGGATCGCAAAGCAGCCGAAGCGGTATGTGCTGACGGATGTTTTGCTGGAAACGTTGTCGATCATCGCATATAAACAGCCGGTGACAAAGCTGGAGATCGAGAAGATCCGCGGCGTAAAATCGGATCATGCGGTAAACAAACTGGTAGAGTATGGACTTGTGGAAGAGGTGGGACGTCTGGACGCGCCGGGACGTCCGCTTTTGTTCGGAACGACGGAAGAATTTCTGCGGAGATTCAGCGTACAGTCGTTGGATGAACTTCCGACATTGGATCCGGTCAGAATGGAACAGTTTAAAGAAGAGGCGGAAGACGAGGCACAGTTGAAACTGGATATTTGAGTAAAATTCCACATGGAATACGGAAAAAGAATATATGAGAATGAAAGGGGATTCCGAGACATACCTATGATTAAGGGAGTATGTTTCGGAGTCTTTTTTTGATGAGAAAGTGCCTGAAAAAGAAAAATAAATACAGATCCTTTTTGGAAAAATGTATAACAGGAAAAAGTATGAAAGCACTTATAAGTCTGCTGATCCTAAGCCTTTGTATGCAGGGAAACATTGCGCTTGCGGGAGAAAATGTTGGATTGATACAGGAAAACGACCCAACTGCGCAGGAGGAGGCAGCGGCGGATAGCGTAGATGAAATTCAGGAACCGACGGATTTGTATGCCCAGTCGGCAGTGCTGATGGATGCGGAAAGCGGGCGTGTTTTGTTTGCGAAAGAGGGGAATAAAGAGCGTGCGATGGCAAGCACGACAAAGATCATGACCTGTATTCTGGTGCTGGAACAGGGGGATCTGGATCGGGAAGTGACTGTCAGTGCGCGGGCAGCTGCGCAGCCGGAAGTCAGATTGGGGGCACAGGAGGGGGAACGGTTCCGGATTCGGGATCTGTTATATTCGCTGATGCTGGAATCCCATAATGACGCCGCAGTTGTTCTGGCGGAGGCGGTTGGAAATACAGTAGAGGGATTTGCAGATATGATGAATGCAAAGGCGGAAAAAATCGGATGTGAACAGACGTATTTTGTGACGCCGAACGGATTGGATGAAAAAGATGAGAAGGGGTGGCACCATACGACGGCCGAAGATCTGGTGCGTGTGATGAAATACTGTATTATGGATTCGCCGCGAAAGGAAGCCTTTTTGGATCTTACACAGACTTTGGAATATGAGTTTACGGACAGTACCGGGGCACGGCAGTTTTCTTGTCGAAATCACAATGCGTTTTTGCAGATGATGGAGGGGGCGATCTCCGGGAAGACGGGATTTACGTCGGATGCCGGATATTGCTATGTAGGAGCGTTAGAAAATGAGGGGCGCACATACGTGGTGGCGCTTCTGGCATGCGGATGGCCGAATCATAAAGGATATAAATGGGCGGACACGAAAAAACTGATGACTTACGGAATGGAAGCTTTTCATTATCGGGAAGTGAACATGCCGATGGATTTTGGAAACATTCCAGTGGAGGGGGCTGTACCGCAAGGAGGCGCATTACAGGGAGAGCGAATGCTGGAACTTGGTCCCGACTGGAAAACGGCAGACGGGATCGTAAAACAGATCGCTCAAAAAAATACAGAAAACGGCGGTGACACGGAAACTGTGAGGATGCTGCTTCGAGATGATGAAAAGATTAAAATGAAAATAAGCAGAAAACCTTATCTGGATGCGCCGGTAGAAAAAGGAAGCGAAGCCGGGAACGTGCAGTTTTTTCTGGACGGGGAAGAGATCGGTTCCTGCGTACTTGTGACAAAAGCGGGGGCGCGCAGCAGAGATTTTAAGTGGTGCGCCGAAGAAGTGGCGAAACGATTGTTTTTGCAATGTTAAAAAAGATCAATAAAAAGAGAATAAAATTGTCACTGGAATCTCCAAAGTAGATATGATAGTATGGTCGAAGATAAAAAAAGACAACTGTATTGATAAAATATAAGGGAGTGGTTGGGATGAAAAATTATGAGAAATACGAGCGTGCATATTTTATGCCGCCGGAGGCTTGTTATGACTGGGTGAAGAAAGATTATATCGATCATCCGCCGGTCTGGTGCAGTGTGGATCTGCGAGATGGAAATCAGGCGTTGATCGAACCGATGAGTCTGGAAGAGAAAGTGGAATTTTTTAAGCTGCTCGTGAAAGTCGGCTTCAAGGAGATCGAGGTTGGTTTTCCGGCAGCATCTGAGACAGAGTTTCGTTTTATGCGGACACTGATCGAAGAAAATCTGATCCCGGATGATGTGACGGTTCAAGTACTGACACAGGCGAGAGAACATATTATCAAGCGGACTTTCGAAGCGGTAAAAGGTGCGCCACATGCGGTTATACATGTATACAATTCAACTTCCGTTGCACAGAGGGAGCAGGTGTTCCGGAAAGATAAAGAGCAGGTAAAGCAGATTGCGATCGACGGTGCGAAACTGTTAAAGCAATTGGCAGACGAAACGGATGGTAATTTTACGTTTGAATACAGTCCGGAAAGTTTTCCGGGAACGGAAGTAGACTATGCGCTGGAAGTCTGTAATGCAGTCCTTGATATCTGGAAGCCGACGGAAGAGAAAAAAGCGATCATCAATCTGCCGACGACGGTGGAGAATGCAATGCCGCATGTGTTTGCCAGCCAGGTAGAATATTTCCACAAACACTTATTATATAGAAAGAGCGTGATCCTTTCCCTGCATCCGCATAACGACCGCGGAACCGGGATCAGTGATGCGGAACTCGGCGTGCTTGCGGGAGCAGACCGGATCGAGGGTACATTATTCGGAAACGGAGAACGTACAGGCAATGTGGACATTATCACTTTGGCGATGAACATGTTTTCTCATGGTGTGGATCCGAAACTGGATTTCTCCAATATGCATGAGATCTGCGAGATCTATGAACGCCTGACGAGAATGGAAGTGTCTCCGCGTCAGCCGTATGCCGGCGAACTTGTGTTTACCGCATTTTCCGGATCGCATCAGGATGCGATCGCAAAAGGGATGACCTGGAGAGAAGAGAAAGATTGTGAAAAATGGACGGTCCCGTATCTTCCGATCGATCCACAGGACGTGGGAAGAACCTATGATTCGGATGTGATCCGTATCAACAGTCAGTCCGGAAAGGGCGGCGTCAACTATATCCTGAAACAGAATTTCGGAATCAGTCTGCCGGAGAAGATGAAAGAAGAGGTAGGTTATCTCGTGAAAGACGTGTCGGATAAAGCACACAAGGAGCTGAGTCCGGAATGGGTATACCATATTTTTGAAGATCATTATATCAATGCGAAGCCGGTGTTTACGATCGAGGAATGTCATTTCACACAGAACGATGGGATCGTGGCGGAGGCGACGATCACACATGCCGGAGAGCAGCGCACGATCACCGGTGTTGGAAACGGACGTCTGGATGCGGTCAGCAATGCGTTGAAACATTATTTTGATATCAATTATGAACTTGCTGTATATGAAGAACATTCCCTGACGAAAGGCTCTTCATCCAAGGCGGTCGCTTATGTAGGGATCGGAAGCGGCGAGGAGAATTGCTGGGGCGTTGGCGTGGATGCGGATATCATCAAAGCGTCGATCGCGGCCTTGGAAGTGGCAGTCAATAAGATGGAATCCGTACGGGCGATGAATGGCGGAAAAGATAAGCGGCTTCTGGAAATTACGAATTATATTTATGCGAATTATAAAACCGTGACATTGGATGATCTGGCAGAACAGTTCTTCCTGTCGAAGCCGTATCTGTCCAAATATATCAAAGAAAAATCGGGTATGACATTTGGCGATATCCTGAAAAAGGTGAGGATGAAGAAAGCGCGTGCTATGTTAAAGAGCAGCAATGCAACGGTGGAAAGTATTGCGGAATCGGTCGGTTATCAAAATGTAGAGCATTTTAACCGGATCTTTAAGAAAATGTATGAGATGACGCCGGTTCAGTACAGGAATCAGAAGTAGAGGATTTTGCAAAAGATACAAAATGAGGCGGGAGATTGTATAAAATTCAGCGGGAGCGCAGCCGGGACAGCGGAAGCGTTCCCGTTTTTCCCCTTGTACATCGACGCTAGGTTATTTATTTAACAAAATTCATTGAAATTTTAGAATAAGTAGTATATACTAAAATAGGCAAAAATCTTGGTTTAGTTTAAACAAATTATTTCATATGGAGGACTAAAAAATGAGCTACAATGCAACTGGAAACTCAGCAAGCAGAAGAATTGCCGCAATGCTTGATGAGGGAAGCTTTGTTGAAATCGGTGGCGCTGTTACAGCGAGAAGTACAGATTTTAACCTGCAGGCAAAAGAAACTCCGTCCGACGGTGTGATCACCGGATACGGAGTGATCGACGGCAATCTTGTGTACGTTTACAGCCAGGATGCAACCGTATTGAACGGTGCAGTGGGCGAGATGCACGCAAAGAAGATCGCCAACATTTATGATATGGCAATGAAGATGGGAGCACCGGTGATCGGTCTGGTAGACTGTGCCGGATTAAGACTTCAGGAGGCGACAGACGCGTTGGAAGCGTTTGGATCTCTTTACTTCAAGCAGGCAATGGCTTCCGGTGTGATTCCGCAGATCACAGCGATCTTCGGAATGTGCGGCGGCGGTCTTGCAGTAGTGCCTGGGCTGACAGATTTTACATTTATGGAAAGCAAGAATGCAAAATTATTTGTAAACTCTCCGAATGCACTGGAAGGCAATGAGATTTCCAAATGTGATACCTCCACAGCAGAGTATCAGAGCAAAACAGCAGGTCTGGTAGACGGTATCGGAACAGAAGAAGAAATCCTGGATCAGATCCGTTCTTTGATCTGCATGATCCCGGCAAACAACGAAGACGATCTGTCCTATGAAGAATGTCTGGATGATCTGAACCGTGTATGCGCAGATCTGGAAAATGCGGCGGAAGATACCGGCATTGCACTTGCTACAATTTCCGACAGCAATATTTTCTTTGAGACAAAGAAAGAATATGCGAAAGAGATGGTAACCGGTTTTATCCGTTTAAATGGCATGACAGTCGGCGCGATCGCGAACCGTTCCAAGATCTATGATGCAGAGGGAAATGCGGAATCTTTCGAGAAAGTTCTGACAGCGGACGGATGTAAAAAAGCAGCGGATTTCATCAACTTCTGCGACGCGTTCTCAATCCCGGTATTGACACTGACGAATGTAACCGGATTTGAAGCGACAAAAGAAGCGGAAAAAGAGATGGCAAAGAGTGTTGCAAAACTGACATACGCGTTCGCAAACGCAACCGTTCCGAAAGTAAACGTGATCGTTGGACAGACTTACGGAAGCGCATATATCGCAATGAACAGCAAATCACTCGGAGCAGACATGGTATATGCGTGGTCGGATGCAGAGATCGGAATGATGGATTCCAAACTGGCAGCAAAGATCATGTATGCCGATGCAGACAACGAGACTCTGAAAGAGAAAGCCGCAGAGTACAAAGAACTGCAGTCCAGTCCGATGTCTGCTGCAAGAAGGGGATATGTAGATGCGATCATTGAGCCGGCAGACACCAGAAGATATGTGATCGGTGCTTTCGAGATGCTGTTCACAAAAAGAGAGGATCGTCCTGACAAGAAACATGGAACGGTTTAGTGAGGTGAGGCGAAGTGAAGAAAAGAATGAGTTTATTAGGTCTTACCCTTGTGCTTGCGTTGGGACTTGCAGGATGTGGAAGTAAGGCTGAAGAAGAAAACATTTACGATCAGGAAATGATGGAACAGTATGCGGACGCGATCATCATGAACTTCAGCAACATGGATGATGAAGCGATGGATACGTTCCGGGACATGTCTGATCTGGAACTGAACCTGATGCTGATGCAGTCAGGACTTCCGGTGGAGGGGGATGACTTCCTCGCTATGCTCGATGCATGGAGTGCCGGAATGAAAGAGTGCGGTTCATTTGTAGATTACGGTGAATATGAGATGGAAGCTGCAAATGAAGGCGCAGTATTGACAACAGAGATCACCTGTGCAGATAAGACCGCAGATCTGGAGTTTGACTTCGATGAGAAGATGAACATGACCAGCATCACGATCAACGCACACTATTCACTTGGTGAGATTCTGACAAAAGCAGGACTGAATACCTTGCTGGGAATGGGAACCGTATTTGTTGTACTGATTTTCATCGCATTTATTATTTCCCTCTTTAAGTACATTCCTGCAATTGAAGCAAAATTCAAAAAGAAACCTGCACAGAGCGAAGCGAAAAAGGCAGAGGAAAAAGCAGTTCCGGCTGCAGCGCCTGTCGTCGAAGACGCCGTGGATGATGCAGAACTTGTAGCGGTGATCGCAGCGGCGATCGCAGCGGCGGAGGGAACAACGACAGACGGATTTGTCGTACGTTCTATTAAGAGAAGAAAAACAAATAAGTGGAGATAATCAGGAGGAAATCGTAATGAAAAATTATACAATTACAGTAAACGGCAATGTGTATGATGTAACCGTAGAAGAAAACGGAGCAGGAGCAGCATCGGCAGCAGCACCAAAGGCAGCTCCGAAAGCGGCACTGGCAGCAGCGCCAAAGGCAGCACCGAAAGCGGCAGGCGCAGGAAGCATTGAAGTAAAAGCAGGAGCAGCAGGAAAAGTGTTCAAGATCGAAGCGAATGTCGGACAGAGCGTACAGGCAGGCGATCCGGTTGTCATCATCGAAGCAATGAAGATGGAGATCCCGGTTGTTGCCCCAGAGGCAGGCACAGTTGCTAGTATTGATGTGGCAGTGGGCGATGCTGTTGAGGCAGGAGCGGTACTGGCTACATTAAACTAGTTTTTCCGGGAGGTTTGACAAATGGAATATATTTCAAATACATTAGGAAACCTCATACAGCAGACCGCATTTATGAACCTGACCGTCGGAAATCTGATCATGATCGCGGTTGCGTGTGTATTCCTATATTTAGCAATCAGACACGGCTTTGAGCCGCTTCTGCTTGTTCCGATCGCATTCGGTATGCTGCTTGTAAATATCTATCCGGATATCATGCTTCATGCAGAAGATGCAGCCAATGGAACAGGCGGACTTCTTTATTACTTCTATGTGCTGGATGAGTGGTCGATCCTGCCGTCCCTGATCTTCATGGGCGTCGGTGCGATGACTGACTTCGGTCCGCTGATCGCGAACCCGAAGAGTTTCCTTTTGGGAGCGGCGGCACAGTTCGGTATTTTCGCAGCGTACCTTGGAGCTATGGCTATGGGATTCTCCGACAAAGCTGCAGCAGCAATTTCCATCATCGGTGGAGCAGACGGACCGACCTCCATTTTCCTGGCCGGTAAATTGTCCCAGACTGCAATTTTAGGACCGATCGCCGTGGCGGCATATTCTTATATGTCACTGGTTCCGATCATCCAGCCGCCGATCATGAAAGCTCTGACAACAGAAAAAGAGCGGAAGATCAAAATGGAACAGCTCAGACCGGTTTCCAAATTGGAGAGAATATTGTTCCCGATCATCGTTACGATCGTTGTCTGCGTGATCCTTCCTACAACAGCTCCGTTGGTAGGTATGCTGATGCTTGGTAACCTCTTCAAAGAGTGCGGCGTTGTAAGACAGCTGACAGAAACGGCATCCAATGCGCTGATGTATATCGTTGTTATCCTGCTCGGAACATCCGTAGGAGCAACGACAAGCGCAGAAGCATTCCTGAATTGGGATACGCTGAAAATCGTATTCCTCGGACTGATCGCGTTTGCATTCGGTACTGCTGCAGGTGTGATCTTTGGTAAGATCATGTGCAAGGCAACCGGTGGAAAAGTAAACCCGCTGATCGGATCCGCAGGTGTATCCGCAGTTCCGATGGCGGCGCGTGTTTCCCAGAAAGTCGGAGCGGAAGCAGATCCTACGAACTTCCTGCTGATGCATGCGATGGGACCGAACGTAGCCGGTGTAATCGGTACGGCAGTTGCAGCCGGAACATTTATGGCAATTTTCGGTGTGAAATAATATTGGAGGATTAAGAAATGGCTGAAATGGTAAAAAAACCAGTGAAGATAACTGAAACGATCCTGCGTGATGCTCATCAGTCTCTGATCGCTACAAGAATGACAACAGAACAGATGATGCCGATCGTAGAGAAAATGGACAAAGTCGGATACCACGCGGTAGAGTGCTGGGGAGGAGCGACATTTGACGCATCCTTACGTTTCCTGAAAGAAGATCCGTGGGAGAGACTTCGTAAATTCCGTGATGGATTCAAAAACACAAAACTGCAGATGTTGTTCCGTGGACAGAACATCCTCGGATATCGTCCGTATGCCGATGACGTGGTAGAGTATTTCGTACAGAAATCTGTTGCAAACGGAATCGATATCATCCGTATTTTTGACTGTATGAATGATATCCGCAACCTGCAGACAGCAGTTACGGCAGCAAAGAAAGAAAAAGCACATTCTCAGGTGGCAATGTCCTACACACTCGGTGATGCATATACACTGGAGTACTGGATGGATCTTGCGAAGAGAATCGAGGAAATGGGCGCTGATTCTATCTGTGTAAAAGATATGGCAGGTCTGCTTTGCCCGTATCAGGCAACAGAACTCGTAACAGCGCTGAAAGAAGCGGTTGAGATCCCGATCGAGATGCATACACATTATACATCCGGTGTGGCGTCCATGACTTATCTGAAATCCGTAGAGGCAGGCGCAGACATCATTGACACTGCAATGTCTCCGTTCGCACTGGGCACATCCCAGCCGGCGACAGAGGTTATGGTCGAGACATTCAAAGGAACACCATACGACACCGGATTGGATCAGAAACTTTTGGCAGAGATCGCAGATTACTTCCGTCCGATCCGTGATGAGGCTCTGGACAGCGGACTGCTCAATCCGAAGAACCTTGGCGTTAATATCAAGACTCTTCTGTATCAGGTTCCGGGAGGAATGCTCTCTAACCTGACAAGTCAGCTGAAAGAGCAGGGAGCCGAGGATAAATTCTACGAGGTACTGGAAGAAGTGCCGCGCGTAAGAAAAGACCTCGGTGAGCCGCCGCTTGTTACACCGTCTTCTCAGATCGTCGGAACTCAGGCTGTATTTAACGTGCTGATGGGCGAGCGTTATAAGATGGCGACAAAAGAGACAAAAGACGTTCTCTCAGGAAAATACGGAAAGACTGCAAAACCGTTTGATCCGGAAGTGCAGAAGAAAGTAATCGGTGAAGATGCCGAGGTGATCACGTGCCGTCCGGCAGATTTGATCCCGGATGAGCTGGATACACTGCGTAAAGAGTGTGCACAGTGGGCACAGCAGGATGAAGACGTATTAAGTTACGCTCTCTTCCCGCAGGTTGCAACAGATTTCTTCAAGTATCGTGAGGCACAGCAGACAAAAGTGGATGCGACAGTGGCTGATACAGAAAACGGATCTTATCCGGTATAAGCAAAGTGCTTTTCCGGCAATATAATAACAGACCGGGATTTGTTTCGGATAGCCGAGACAGATCCCGGTCTGTTTTAGAAAGAGGAGGTTGAAGCAGATGACGGTACAGGAGCGGATCGCTAAGCTGCGGGAGCGGATGGACGCTTACGGGATCGATATTTATATTGTTCCGACAGCAGATTATCATCAAAGTGAATATGTAGGGGATTTTTTTAAATGCCGCGAATATATGACCGGATTTACAGGATCGGCAGGAACGGCGGTTTTTACAAAGAAAGCGGCTTATTTGTGGACGGACGGCAGATATTTCATTCAGGCGGCAAAAGAGTTGGAGCAAAGCGGGATCATGCTGCAGAAATCCGGAGAACCGGGCGTGCCGGGAATCGGAGAATGGCTGGAAGCGGAAATACAGAAAATGGAACATGCTCCGAGGATCGGATTTGACGGCAGGACGGTCAGTATTGCGGCGGGAAAGCGTTACGAAGAAATCGCGGGACGTATGAGTGGTCATATTTGTTTGGAGAAAGATCTGGTTGGAGAAATCTGGGATGACAGACCGGATCTTCCGTCAGAACCGGCGTTTTCGCTGGCGTTGTGCTATGCGGGAGAATCGACTGCGTCGAAGCTGGAACGTCTGCGCACAGAGATGCAGAAGTCAGGCACGGCATATTGTGTGATCACGGGGCTGGATGATATCGGATGGCTCTTAAACATGAGGGGGCGGGACGTTGCGTATTGTCCGCTGATCTTATCCTATGCAGTGATCGGAATGGATAACATGGAACTTTATGCGGATGCAGATAAATTTGACGATACCGTGAAAGGGAAGTTTGCAGAGGATCATATCGAATTACATTCGTATGCGGCTATTCAGGAAAGAATGCGGAAATTCCAGCCGGGAGAAACCATTCTTTTGGATCCGGAGCAGATGAATTATGCATTGTACAGAAGCATTCCGGAGGATGTAAAGAAGTTGGAGGCTGAAAATCCGGTGATCCGGATGAAAGCCGTGAAAAATGAAACAGAGATTGCAAATATCCGGAAAGCGCATTTAAAAGATGGGATCGCCTGCACCAAATTTATGTACTGGCTGAAAACAAAGATAGGAACCGAGACGATCACTGAGATTCAGGCATCCGAAAAACTGGAAGAATTTCGCGCGGAACAAGAGCATTTTATCGGACCGAGTTTTGCACCCATCTGCGCTTACAAGGAGCATGCGGCGATCGTTCATTATTCTGCGTCGTCTAAGACCGATGCGGAGTTAAAAAAGGAGGGGATGATCCTCTGCGATACCGGCGGTCATTATATGGAGGGATCGACGGATATTACAAGGACGATCGTGCTCGGAAATGTGACGGAGGAGGAAAAAAAGCATTTTACAACGGTATTGTGCAGTATGCTGAATCTGGCGGATGCGAGATTTCTCTATGGGTGTACCGGGATGAGTCTGGATTATGCGGCAAGAGAACCGTTCTGGAGACAGAATCTGAACTTCAATCACGGAACCGGTCACGGAGTCGGTTATCTTGGAAATATTCATGAGCCGCCGGCACGGTTTTTCTGGAAAATGCCGATGGGAACATGCACGATCCCTGCATTGGAACCGGGGATGGTCATTACCGATGAACCGGGGATCTATATCGAAAATTCGCACGGGATCCGCACGGAAAATGAGCTGCTTGTCGTAAAAGATACGGAAAATGAATATGGACAATTTCTCCGGTTTGAAACGTTGACGTTTGTTCCGATCGATCTGGACGCGGTGGATCCGGAACAGATGACGGATCGGGAGAGAAGACTTCTGAATGCATATCATACGCAGGTGTGGGAAAAAATCTCCCCGTATCTTGGAGAAGAAGAGCGGGAATGGCTGAAAAGATATACGAGGGAAATATAGGCATCTTGCAATGCAGACGTTCGTATTGTATAATCTATCAGGAAATGATCAGAAAAAGAGGGCGTAAATTTGAACGAGAATAGCACAAATGAATTGCTTGGCAGAATGGAGGAACGACGTTCCCAGATGAGTAAAGGACAGAAACGGCTGGCGGATTATGTGTCCAAGAATTATGACAAAGCCGTGTTTCTGACCGCTGCGAAACTTGGTGAAGTCGTCGGCGTCAGTGAGTCGACGGTTGTCCGCTTTGCCACGCAGCTTGGTTATAAAGGATATCCGGGATTTCAGAAAGCATTGGAAGAACTGGTGCGCAACAAGTTGAATTCGATCCAGCGGATGGAAGTGACTTACGGGCGGATCAGTCAGTCGGAGATCATCGAGGCGGTACTGCATTCGGATATTGAGAAGATCAAACTGACATTGGAAGCGATCGACCAGAAAGCGTTTGACCTTGCGATCGACACATTGTTAAATGCGAAACGGGTTTATGTGATCGGAATCAGAAGCTGTGCGCCGTTGGCTTCCTTTTTGAGCTTTTATCTGAATCTGGTATGTGAAAATGTCACGTTGGTCAATACGAACAGCTCCAGTGAGATTTTTGAACAATTGATCCGGATCAATGAAGAAGATGTGATCGTCGGGATCAGTTTTCCACGTTACTCGATGCGTACGCTGAAAGCATTGGAATTTGCAAGCAACCGGAAAGCAAAAGTGATCACACTGACGGACAGCGTCCATTCTCCGATGAATCTTTATTCATCCTGTAATCTGATTGCGAGAAGCGATATGGCGTCGATCGTGGATTCTCTTGTGGCTCCGCTCAGTGTGATCAATGCGCTTGTCGTAGCGCTCTGCATGAAGAAACAGCGGGAAGTTGTGACGACGTTGGAAACGTTGGAGAAGATCTGGGGAGAATATCAGGTTTACAGCAACGACGAGTTAAATCAGGTCAATACGATGGACTGAGAGCAGAAAGAAAATGGAGAAGATATGAAGAAAGTACTTGTGATAGGCGGCGGCGCGGCAGGGATGATGGCAGCGGTGTTTGCCGCGAGAGGCGGACGGGAAGTTCATGTATTTGAAAAAAATGAAAAGCTGGGAAAGAAATTATTCATTACCGGAAAGGGCAGATGTAATATTACGAATGCCGGGGATATGGATACGTTGTTTACTTCTGTGGTCAGCAATCCGAAATTTCTTTACAGCGCGTTTTACGGATTTACCAACGAGCAGACGATCACATTTTTTGAGGAACTGGGCGTCCCGGTGAAGATCGAACGGGGGAACCGCGTCTTTCCGGTCTCGGATCATTCTTCCGATGTGATCGGAGCGCTTAGCCGGGAAATGAACCGCCTGGGCGTGGAAGTGCATCTTCATGCCGAGGCAGAGAAGATCCTGACAGATCGGGAAAATCCGGAACTGATAAGAGGGATCCGGCTGAAGAACGGAAAAGAAGTCGCAGGAGACGCCTGCATCGTTGCAACCGGAGGGATTTCTTATCCGTCCACCGGATCCACTGGGGATGGTCTGCGGTTTGCGGAGGAACTGGGACTGAAAGTGACGGAACTTTTTCCCGCTCTTGTGCCGATGGAAGTGAAAGAGTGGTATGCAAAAGAACTGCAGGGACTCTCTCTGCGAAATGTGACTGCGGCGATTTACGATGGAAAGAAAAAACTGTATGAGGAATTTGGAGAGATGCTCTTTACTCATTACGGCGTCAGCGGACCGATCATCATCAGCGCCAGCAGTTCTGTCGGAAAGAATTTAAAAGAAAAAGAACTGCGGTTGTGTATCGATTTAAAACCGGCGCTTACACAGGAACAGTTGGATCAAAGAATATTGCGTGATTTTGAGGAAAATCGAAACAAGCAGTTTAAAAATTCGGTGGACCGTCTGTTTCCGGCAAAATTAAAACCGATCATGATCGAGCTTTCCGGTATCTCTCCGGAGAAGAAAGTAAATGAGATCTCAAAGGAAGATCGGATCCGCTTTGTGAAATTGATCAAAGAATTTCCAATGACGCTGACAGGGCTTCGCAGCTATAAAGAGGCCATCATTACGAAAGGCGGCGTCAGCGTGAAAGAGATCGATCCGGGGACGATGGAATCGAAAAAGATAAAGGGACTGTATTTTATCGGCGAAGTGCTGGATCTGGATGCGCTGACCGGAGGGTTTAACCTTCAGATCGCATGGTCCACGGCAGCGGCGGCAGGCAATGCCGTGTAGGTCAAACGCCGAAGCGTACGGACAAAGGCGCTGCGGGAAGAGCACAGAGTTTAAAACAAAAAAGAGAGGGCAGAGCAATGGGATATAATGTGGCGATAGACGGACCGGCAGGAGCCGGAAAAAGTACGATTGCAAAATTAGTGGCAAAAGAAAAAGGATATATTTATGTAGATACCGGCGCAATGTACCGTGCTTTGGCGATCCATTTTCTGAAAAAGAATATTTCCGCGGAAAATGTGGAGCAGATCGTTTTGGCATGTGCAGATGCAGATGTTACGATCGCCTATGAAGACGGCGTACAGCAGGTGTATTTAAACGGAGAGAATGTGACCGGAAGACTCCGCGGGGAAGAGGTCGGCAATATGGCTTCCAGAACTTCGTCCATCCCGCAGGTACGGGAAAAACTGCTGGAGCTCCAGAGAGGGCTTGCAAGAGAGCAGGACGTGATCATGGATGGAAGAGACATCGGAACGAATATCCTGCCGGATGCGGACGTAAAGATTTATCTGACGGCAAGCGTTGATACAAGAGCAAAGCGCCGTTTTGATGAACTGAAAGAAAAAGGACAGGACTGCGATTTTGACGCGATCAAAGAGGATATCAAAGAACGGGATGCGCGGGATATGAACCGGGAGATCGCACCGCTGAAAAAAGCAGAAGATGCCATCCTTGTGGACAGTTCCGAGATGACGATCGAACAGGTCGTGGAGACGATCTGCGGTTACTGCCGGGCATAAGGAGGAGCAGGGATGAAAGTGATCACAGCAAAAACGGCAGGATTTTGTTTTGGCGTGGAGCGGGCAGTCAATACGGTGTATGAGCAGATCGAAGCTCACAAGGGGGAGGCAATCTACACTTACGGACCGATCATCCATAATGATGAAGTGATCAAAGATCTGGAAAAGAAAGGTGTGACGGTGCTGCGAACAGAAGAAGAACTGGAGCATCTGGATGCAGGCGTCGTGATCATCCGCTCCCACGGAGTAGAGAAACGGATCTATGAGAAGCTGAATGAAAAAGGGATCACGATCGTAGATGCGACCTGTCCGTTTGTGAAAAAGATCCATCGGATCGTAGAGAAAGAAAGTGCGCTCGGGCATGAGATCGTTATCATCGGAAATCCGGCTCATCCGGAGGTACAGGGGATCCGCGGATGGGCGGGAGAGCATGTTAATGTCGTGCAGAAGAAAGAAGATGCAGAACGGCTTTCTCTGAAAGCGGGGATGAAAGTCTGCGTCGTATCACAAACGACATTTAATTACAATAAATTTAAAGATTTAGTTGAAATTATTAGCGAAAAGAGTTATGATATAAATGTTTTAAATACAATCTGCAATGCAACAAAAGAGCGTCAGGCTGAGGCGTGCGAGATTGCAGAGAGTGTGGATGCGATGATTGTGATTGGTGACAAACAAAGTTCCAACACTCAAAAGTTATTTGAAATATGTGCGAAAGCATGCAACGATACGTACTACATACAGACACTTGACGATTTGAATGTGAATCAATTAGGGTCAGTGGAAACAGTAGGTATTACAGCAGGGGCATCCACGCCCAACAATATAATTGAGGAGGTTCAAAATAATGTCAGAATTATCTTTTGAACAGATGTTAGACGAGTCATTCAAAACAATTCATAATGGAGAGGTTGTAGAAGGTACCGTTATTGATGTGAAACCAGATGAGATCATTCTCAATATCGGATATAAAGCAGATGGAATCATCACAAAGAACGAGTATTCCAATGATCAGTCCATCGACCTGACAACTGTAGTTGCCGTAGGCGACAAGATGACTGTAAAAGTATTGAAAGTAAACGATGGAGAAGGACAGGTTCTCTTGACATACAAGAGACTGGCAGCAGAAAAGGGCAACGAGAGACTTCGCGAAGCGTTCGAGAACAAAGAAGTATTGAAAGCAACTGTAACACAGATTCTCGGCGGCGGACTTTCTGCAGAAGTGGAAGGCGCAAGAGTATTTATTCCGGCAAGCCTTGTTTCTGATTCTTATGAGAAAGACTTGGGCAAATATGACGGACAGGAGATCGAATTCGTGATCAGCGAGTTCAATCCGAGAAGAAACCGTGTGATCGGTGACAGAAGACAGCTTCTTGTTGCTGAGAGAGCTGAAAAGCAGAAAGAACTGTTTGCAAGACTGCAGGTTGGAGATACGATCGAAGGTGTTGTGAAGAATGTAACAGACTTCGGTGCGTTCATCGATCTGGGCGGAGTAGACGGACTGCTTCATATTTCCGAGATGTCATGGGGACGTGTTGAGAACCCGAAAAAAGTATTCCAGGTTGGTGACACCGTAAAAGTTCTTGTAAAAGACATCAACGATACAAAGGTTGCACTGAGCCTGAAGTTCCCGGAGACGAATCCGTGGGCAAATGCAGCAGAAGACTTTGCGGTAGGTTCTGTGATCACAGGAAAAGTTGCTCGTATGACAGATTTTGGTGCGTTTGTTGAGTTAGCACCGGGAGTAGATGCACTGCTTCATGTTTCTCAGATTTCCAGAGCACATGTTGAGAAACCGTCTGATGTTCTTTCCATCGGACAGGAGATCACAGCGAAGATCGTGGATCTGAACGAAGCAGAGAAGAAGATCAGCCTGAGCATGAAAGCGCTTGAGACAGCAGAGGCAGATCAGGACGAAGAGTAATTATAAGAAAATCAGGGCGGGGATACAACGTATCTCCGCTTTTTCTTTTTGTTAAAAAAGCGACAAGATGTACGGATAAAGATACAACAAAATTACATGTATGCACTGGATTTTACATAGGAAATCCTGTATCATTAATATATTGTGAGATTGAAGAAAGGAAGGAATTCAAAAAATGGGACTTTTGACTTTTAAGGGTGGGATTCATCCAAATGACGGTAAGAGCCTTGCAAAGGATCAGCCGATCGTGGAACTTCTGCCGAAAGGTGATTTGGTCTATCCGTTGTCACAGCACATCGGCGCGCCTGCGATCGCAGTAGTAAAAAAGGGCGACCATGTGTTAAAGGGACAGAAGATTGCAGAGGCGGGCGGTTTTGTGTCAGCGCCGGTATACGCTTCTGTATCCGGAACTGTGAAGGCGATCGAGAAGCGTTTCAATCCAACTGGAAGCAGTGTGGATTGTATTGTGATCGAGAATGACGGGACTTATGAGGAAGCAGAGAAGCTGCCGGTAAAACCGATGGGTGAGATGAGCCGGGATGAGATTTTAAACACGATCGCGGAGGCGGGAATTGTCGGAATGGGAGGCGCAGGTTTCCCAACGCGCGTAAAACTTTCTCCGAAAGAACCGGATAAGATTGATTATATCATTGCCAACTGTGCGGAATGTGAGCCATATATTACAGCGGACTACCGAAGAATGTTGGAGAATACGGAAGAGCTGGTTAACGGTATGCGTATTGTCCTTTCATTGTTTGACAATGCCAAAGGCATTTTCGGTGTGGAAGATAATAAACCGGATTGTATTGCGAAGTTAAAAGACGCGATCAAAGATGAACCGCGTATGGAAGTGAAAGTGCTGCAGACGAAATATCCGCAGGGAGCGGAACGTCAGCTCATTTACGCTACGACGAAGCGGGCAATCCATGCGGCAATGCTTCCGGCAGATGCGGGGTGTATTGTAGACAATGTGGAGACGTTGATCGGAATTCACTATGCTGTGGCTGAAGGAAAACCGCTGACGGAACGGATTGTGACGGTCAGTGGCGATGCAGTGCAGAATCCGGGCAATTACAAGGTATTACTTGGAACGAATCACAGAGAACTGATCGAAGCGGCGGGCGGATGGAAAGCAGAGCCGCAGAAGTTGATTTCCGGCGGACCGATGATGGGATTTGCGATGATCACACTGGATGCGCCGGTGACAAAGACTTCTTCCGCAATTCTGGCATTTAAAGAGGACATTGTGGCAAAGAGTCAGGTTTCAGCATGCATCAACTGCGGACGCTGTGTGGAAGTCTGTCCGAGCCGGATCATTCCGTCGAGACTTGCAGATTATGCGGAACGTCATGATGAGGAGACCTTTGTAAACCAGAATGGTCTGGAATGTGTAGAATGTGGATCCTGCAGTTATGTCTGTCCTGCAAAACGTCCATTGAAACAGTCAATCGGTTCCATGAGAAAGATTGCACTGGCAAACAAAAAGAAAAAGTAGAGAGGTGAATGAACAGTGAATGAGAAATGGAACGTATCTTCTTCACCGCATATCCGGGATAAAGCAACAACCGGAAATATCATGCTGCTGGTAGTGATCGCACTGCTGCCCGCAACGTTTTTCGGGATCTATAATTTCAGAAGCGAGAATGCATGGCTTCTTGTTGTTGTGACAACCGGTGCAGCGGTGCTGACAGAGTACATATATGAAAAGCTGATGCACAAACCGGTTACGATCAAAGACTGCAGTGCGCTTGTGACGGGACTGCTTCTGGCATTGAACCTGCCGCCGACACTTCCGCTCTGGATGGGCGCGCTTGGTTCTGTATTTGCGATCCTTGTCGTGAAACAGCTTTTCGGAGGGCTCGGTCAGAACTTTATGAACCCGGCTCTTGCAGCACGTTGTTTTTTGTTGATTTCTTTCACAGGGAAGATGACATATTTTGTCTATGACGGAGTGACGGGACCGACGCCATTGGCAGATTTAAAAGCAGGCGAGGCAGTGGATACGATGAGTATGCTGATCGGAAATATCCGTGGAACGATCGGAGAGACTTCCGTGCTTGCGATCATGGCTGGAGCAATGTTTTTGATCCTGATGGGAGTCATCGATCTTCGGATTCCGGGCACCTATATTGTGACATTTGTGATCTTTATCACGATTTTCGGCGGACATGGATTTGACCCGCAGTATATTACCGCACATCTTTGCGGAGGTGGTCTGATGCTTGGCGCATGGTTCATGGCAACCGATTATGTAACGTCGCCGATCACGAAAGGCGGGCAGATCCTTTACGGAGTCTGTCTTGGTCTTCTGACCGGTCTGTTCCGTCTGTTTGGCGGATCCGCAGAGGGAGTATCCTATGCGATCATTATCAGTAACCTTTTGGTTCCGCTGATCGAGAAGGTTACTCTTCCAAAACCATTTGGTAAAGGAGGAGAAAAATAATGAAAAAGATTGTAAAAAATACAGCGATCCTGACCGCAATCACACTGGTTGCAGGGAGTCTTCTCGGACTGGTCTATGAGATCACAAAAGAGCCGATCGCGGTTGCGAAGGAAAATGCAAAGCAGGAAGCTTACCGGGCGGTATTGACCGATGCAAAAGAATTTGAGGAATATGACAAATTCGATGCAGATGCTGCCGCAAAACTTGTGGCAGATGCGGGTTACACAGATGATATTACAGAAGTTGCCGTTGCAAAAGATGAAGCCGGGGAATCTATGGGATTTGTTGTTTCCGTGACATCCCATGATGGATACGGCGGAGATATTGCTTTGTCTGTCGGTATTTTGAATGACGGTACGGTGAAAGGAATTGAGATGCTTGAGATCGCAGAGACGGCTGGTCTTGGTATGAAAGCAGACGAGCCGGAATTTAAAGGTCAGTTTGTTGATAAGAACGTAGAAAAGTTCAGTTATACGAAGACCGGAGAAGAAGGCGATGACAAGATCGATGCTTTGAGCGGAGCGACGATCACCACCAGCGCGGTGACCAATGCGGTGGATGCTGCGCTTGTATATTTTCAGAATGAGTTAGGAGGTAGTGTCAATGAATAAATACACAGAGAGACTGTACAACGGTCTGGTGAAAGAAAACCCTACCTTCGTATTGATGCTTGGAATGTGTCCGACCCTTGCGGTTACGACATCTGCAATCAACGGAATCGGTATGGGACTTTCTACGACGGTCGTTCTTGTATTGTCCAATATGCTGATCTCCATGCTTCGGAAGATCATTCCGGATTCGGTCCGTATGCCGGCGTTTATTGTTGTCGTTGCATCCTTTGTGACGATCGTGCAGTTCTTGATGGAAGGATTTGTGCCGAGTCTCTATGCGTCACTTGGAATTTATATTCCACTGATCGTTGTAAACTGTATTATTTTGGGAAGAGCGGAAAGTTATGCATCCAAGAATCCGGTGCTGCCGTCCATGTTTGACGGAATCGGTATGGGACTTGGATTTACATTTGGTCTGACCTGCATCGGTATTGTACGAGAACTGCTTGGTTCCGGAAAAGTATTTGATATGCAGGTGCTTCCGGATTCTTATGAGCCGATCACGATCTTTATCCTTGCGCCGGGAGCGTTCTTTGTACTGGCATGCCTGACAGCGCTTCAGAATGTGATGAAGAAGAAAGCATTGGAAAAAGGCGATGTAAAGAAAGCAGAGAAGATCGGCTGCGGCACGAACTGTGCGGAATGCGGCAAAAAAGAAACTTGTGGAAATCTGAAATAGGAGGGGATAGAAGATGAAAGAATTATTACTGATTGCGGTTGGATCTGCGTTTGTGAATAACGTGGTACTCAGCCAGTTCCTCGGAATCTGTCCGTTCCTGGGCGTTTCCAAAAATGTAAAGACGGCCGGCGGAATGGGCGGCGCGGTAATCTTCGTTATCACGATCGCTTCATTTGTGACAGGACTGATCTACAAATTTATTCTGGTACCGACGGGGTTTGAGTATCTGCAGACCATCGTATTTATCCTTGTGATTGCAGCGCTTGTACAGTTTGTGGAGATGTTCTTAAAGAAAGTGATGCCTCCGCTTTACAATGCGCTGGGCGTATATCTGCCGCTAATCACAACAAACTGTGCGGTGCTTGGTGTGGCGCTGACAAATGTGACAAAATCTTACAGCATTCTGGAGGGTGTTGTGAACGGATTTGCGACTGCGGCAGGTTTCCTTGTTGCAATCGTACTGATGGCAGGTATCCGTGAAAAGATTGAGTATAATGATGTTCCGGAAGCATTCAGAGGAACGCCGATCGTGCTTGTGACTGCAGGTCTGATGGCAATCGCGTTCTTTGGATTCTCCGGTCTGATTTAAGGAGGGCGTAAAGTATGTTGACAGGAATTTTGATCGCCGCCGCGATCGTCGGTGGAACAGGATTGTTTATCGGTGTCTTCCTTGGAGTGTCCGGCAAGAAATTTGCGGTGGAAGTCGATGAAAGAGAAGAGGCGATCCTGGGCGTGCTTCCGGGAAATAACTGTGGAGGCTGTGGGTACGCCGGATGTTCCGGTCTGGCTTCCGCGATCGTAAAAGGCGAGGCTGAAGTGGGCGGATGTCCGGTAGGCGGTGTGCCGGTTGCTGCCGAGATCGGAAAGATCATGGGGCAGGATGCCGGAGCACAGGAGCGTCAGGTCGCATTTGTGAAATGCGGCGGAACCTGCGAGAAAGCACAGGAAGAATACAACTATTATGGAATTCAGGACTGTGTGATGGCGAATATGATGCAGGATAAAGGTCCGAAAGGCTGTGACTACGGCTGTCTCGGATACGGAAGCTGTGTGAAAGCCTGTCCGTTTGATGCGATCCACGTCGTAGACGGAGTGGCTGTCGTGGATAAAGAAAAATGTAAGGCATGTAAGAAGTGTATTGCTGCATGCCCGAAAAATCTGATCGAGCTTGTGCCGTATGATCAGAAGACATTTGTACAGTGTAATTCCAACGACAAAGGAAAGGCATTGATGGATGTCTGTCTGGTTGGCTGTATCGGATGTAAACTTTGCGAGAAGAACTGTGAAGCAGGTGCGATCACAGTGACGAATTTCCTTGCGCATATCGATGCATCGAAATGTACGAATTGCGGTGTGTGCGCAGAAAAATGTCCGCGAAAGATTATTACACCGAGAGAAATCCCAGTAGCATAAACATAAAAAAAGAGCATTTTGTTATAGCATGAATGAAAGCTATAGCAAAATGCTTTTTTTATGTATTTTTATTCTGTTTCAGTTCTCTTCTGTAATTACTTGGAGACATACCGACTTGCTGGCGGAATATTCTGGAAAAATAATTCAAGTCATTAAATCCGCAGGCTTCCGCAATATTCTGTACAGGAAGCGAACTTGTATTGAGCAGGTAAATGGCATTTCTAACCCGTTTCTGATTGACATAAGAGGTAAGGCTGGTGCCGGTTTCTTTTTTGAATATCGTAGATAAATAGTTTTTATTTAAAGAAAACTGATCTGCAATTGTCTGAAGCCCTAGATCTTCTGTCAGATTGAAATTAATGTACATGATGACCTTGCGGATGGTCGGTGAATAATCTTTCAAGGAATATCCGCGCACGATCAGACAGTACTTGTGAGGCATTTCCCGGTACAGGCTGTTTAATTCTTTTAGATTGGCAGCTGATTCAATCCGGTTGATGTATTTGTTCGTCTGGGTATCCAGGTAAATCGGATGGACACCGCCGTATTGTGCGGCTTTCCTGCAGATCGTGTTAAAAATCAGCAGATTGTTTTTATGATCACGCAGTGAATTCGGGTAGCGCTGTTTGATTTCAGAAAGATTAAGGTGCGATTGAATTTTTGCGATACTTTCCAGATCGCCGTTGATGATGCATTTCATCAGGTAATCTTCGCTTTCATACTTCTGCTCCATATATGCCAGAGACTGTGTGGTAGGAGAGTCTACAGATGCGGTAAATGGCGGCGCTGAATCACTTAAATATGTGAAATGAGGCATGGAGAGAAATTCATCTCCCCAGAGAGTGTGGGCAAGGGTAAAGATCAGGTTGTCCAGCGTGTGCTTTTCATTGATAACCGGAAGAGAAAAATAATATTGCTGCATGAAATCCCAATGGCTTTCCGGAAGGCTGATCTGACGGTACAGACTCAACAGATAGCTGTTGGTAAAGGGACTATAAGAGAATGGTCCGATAAGCAGGATGGATCTGGGGGTAGTTTCCGGCAGATTCAGAAAAATATATTCACATCCGAAACGGTCGGTAAATTGAAAAAGGCGCTGGGTTTCGCTGACTGTCTGAAGATTTTTGGAAAATTCTTCAAACATTCTTTCGGACTCGTTGCCGGCAGCGTAGATGTTTGAACGCAATCCGTAGTCAAATGTATCATCCAGGTGAACTGGAAAGGTATAGATTCTGGACTCCACTCGGACAGATTTTAAAAAGGATTGAACAAAAGTTACCAAAGGATTGTACATGTGAATTACTCCATTCCGCATTTAATACAGATATCATAGCACAATATTCATTTTGAAAAAAGCAAAAATGAAAATAATACTAAAAATGGTAAAAATCCTAATAACAAATTTAAAGCATAGGGGGTATAGTATAGGCATCACGAAAAAACAAAAAGGAGAACGTGTTATGTTAGATTCCATTTCTATTTCCGGATTTGCGGATGAAATTGATCCAGATTTTGAAAAACAGCTTCAGACAGTGACGGGCTTAGGCATGCATTACATCTCTCTGCGTTCTGCCAATAAAAAGGGAATTGCAGAGTATACGGTGGAGGAAGTACAGGAAGAACTGATGCCGGTTCTTAAGAAGTATCAGGTCAGCGTTTCTTCCATCGGATCCCCGATCGGAAAAGTCGGTGTGGAAGATGAAGAAGGGTTTGAAAAGCAGAAAGCACAGTTGGAAGAGTTATGCAAAATCTGCAATCTTCTGGACTGCAGATACATCCGTATGTTCAGCTTTTTTATTCCCGAGGGGAAAGAGGCGGATGAATACAGAGAGACTGTGATCACAAAATTAAAGCAGTTTTTAGAAATCGCGAAGCGGTACGATGTGGTTCTGATTCATGAAAATGAAAAAGAAATATATGGAGATACAAAAGAAAGGTGTCTCAAATTATTTGAAGCGATCGAAGATCCACATTTTCGCGCGGCATTTGATTTTGCCAATTTCGTACAGTGTGGTGAAAACACCGGTGAGTGTTGGGAGATGCTGAAACCGTATGTGGCATATATCCATATTAAAGATGCGGTATCAACGGATAATGAAAATGTAGTCTGCGGAACCGGAGAAGGAAAAATTGAATTTCTGCTGGATCAGGCGATCAATCAGGAAGGCTACAAAGGATTTCTGACATTGGAGCCGCACCTCGTACTTTTTGATTCACTGGCTTCCTTGGAGACAACAGCCGCTGAAAATGTGATCAAAGAGAATAAAGCAAAAGACGGTGCGGAAGGATATGCGATGCAGTATCATGCGTTATGTGAAATTCTGGAACGTATCCAGAAATAATAAAAATAATCCCAAAAGAAAGAAGGAGGAAAATGTACCATGAGTAAAGTTCGTTTTGGAATCATTGGAGTAGGAGCACAGGGAGGAGCGTATGCAGGATTTTTGACGGGAAAAGCCGGATTTCCGGGAATGCCGGCGCCGGAGTGTCCGCCGCATTGTGAATTAGGAGCGCTTTGCGACATTGATCCGGAAAAAGAAAAAATGTGTAAAGAGCAGTATGCAGACTATCCGTTTTATACCGACTGGAAAGAGATGGTTGCATCCGGAAAGGTAGACGCGGTGATTACAACAGTGCCCCATTATCTGCATCCGGAAATTGCAATTTACTGCTTGGAACATGGTATGAATGTCCTGGTAGAAAAACCGGCGGGTGTGTATGCAAAATCTGTTCGTGAAATGAATGAATGTGCTGAAAAACATCCGGAAGTTGCATTCGGAATCATGTTCAACCAGCGTACAAATGTTTTGTATCAGAAGATCAAAGAGATCGTAGCATCCGGAGAATTGGGAGAAATCAGACGTTCTAACTGGATCATCAATTCCTGGTGGCGTCCGGACAGCTACTATGCACAGAGCGAGTGGCGTGCAACATGGGGCGGCGAAGGCGGCGGCGTGCTTGTGAACCAGGCGCCTCATCAGCTGGATCTGTGGCAGTGGATCTGCGGAATCCCAAGCAAAGTGTATGCAAAATGTCTCTATGGATGTCACCGCGATATTGCAGTAGAAAATGATGTAACGATCGTGACAGAATACCCGAACGGAGCAACCGGAAGTTTTATCACCTGTACACACGATCCAATCGGAACAGATCGTCTTGAAATTGATTTGGACGGAGGAAAGATCGTAGTGGACGGAAGCAAAACAGCTACCGTATACCGCCTGAAAAAAGACGAAAATGAAATGAATGAAACAATGAGCATGATGGATGTAGCAAAACTGACGATGGGAAATGCATCCGGCGCGGACGGAATGTATACGGTTGAGACATTTGAAAATACAGACGGATGGGGAAAACAGCATACAACCGTAATGGAAAACTTTGCAATGCATATTCTGGAGGGAACTCCGCTTCTGGCGCCGGGGTCTGACGGAATCAACGGCGTAAACCTTGCGAATGCAACACAGCTGTCTTCCTGGCTTGGAAAAGAAGTAGACAATCCGGTGGACGAAGAACTGTACTTAAGCGAATTGAATAAACGGATCGCAGCAGAAGGAAAATTCCAGACTCGTTAATAGAAGCAAAAAAGACAGAAGGGGGAACGAACTATGAAAAAAGCGGCAGTAATCGGTTTGGGAGATATTTCGGCAATTCATCTTGCAGCGATTCAGTCAAATCCGGAAATCGAACTGACAGCGGTCTGTGATATTGACGAACAAGCGGCAGAGCGCGCGCCGGAAGGTGTTCCGTTTTATACCGATTATCAAAAAATGACGGAAGAGAGAAAGCCAGATGTGATCCATGTCTGCCTGCCACATTATTTACATGTTCCGGTATCGGAATACGCGGCAAGCCGGGGGATTCATGTGTTTTGTGAAAAACCGGTAGCACTCAACACCGTTCAGGCAGAAGAATTTGCCGCTTTTGAAGCCAATCACCCGGACGTACATATTGGAATCTGCCTGCAGAACCGGTTCAATGAATCAGTAGAAATGCTGAAAGAACTTCTCGATGGCGGAGAATATGGGCAGATTACCGGTCTGAAAGGAATTGTACCGTGGGCGCGTCCAAAATCCTACTACGAGGTGAAACCGTGGCGAGGACTCCTGAAATACGCGGGAGGAGGATGTATGATCAATCAGGCGGTACATACGCTGGACCTTCTTTATCATCTGGGAGGTCCCATCCGTCAGATTCATGCGTCCGTCAGTCAATTGCTTGATTATGATATTGAAGTCGAAGACACGGTATCTGCAAAGCTGGAGTTTGCAAATGGCGCATCGGGACTTTTCCTGGCAACAAATGCAAATTATAAAAATGAAAGTGTTCAGATTTCTGTACAGACAGAAAAGGCAGAATTTGCCATCATCGAGAATGTGCTGTACCGTATGGAAAATGGTGAAAAAGAGCGGCTGATCGAGGATGCAAAGCTTCCGGGAGCAAAATTTTACTATGGAGCAAGTCATAAAAAGTTGATTGGAAAGTTCTATCGGGCGCTGGAAGAGAACACGCAGGATTATCTGCATGTAAAAGATGCAGTGATGAGCATCCGGCTGATTGATACGATCAAGGAAGCGGGAAAAACAGGACAGGGCGTTCTGTTGTTATAAATATAAAATAAAATGAAAAGGAGAACAAAGGGATGAAAAAGGGATTGATCGGTATTCAGATGAGTACGATTAAAGACAAGATTGAAGAACTTGGAGCTTATGGCACATTAAAAGCCTGCGCAGAACTGGGGTATCATTGTGTGGAAGTCAGCCAGATTCCAATGACCCCGGAAAATGTGGAAGGAATGAGAAAGGCAAGCGAAGAATTCGGCGTAAAGATCGCGGCATGTTCCGCAGCGCTTGAGCCGATGGTTCCTGGAATGCCGGGAGAATATCTTGTCAGTGATTTTGATAAGATCGTAGCAGACTGTAAGGCGCTGAACTGCGACATGCTGCGGATCGGAATGCTTCCGATGACCTGCATGGGAAGCCGTGAAAAAGCGATTGAGTTTGTGAAACGTGCAGATGAGATGGCGGCAAGACTCAAAGAACACGGAATTGACCTGTATTATCACAATCATCATGTAGAGTTTGTTAAATATGATGGAGAATATCTGCTTGACATTATCAAAAATACTACCAAACATATGGGATTCGAGCTGGATATTCACTGGATTCAGCGAGGGGGCGAAAATCCGGTTGAATTTATCAAGAAATATGCGGGGCGTATCCGTCTGCTGCATCTGAAAGATTACCGTATCGGTGAAGTGAAGATGCCGGAAGGAGAATTCAATCTTGAAAAATTTATGTCTGCATTTAATAACATTGTGGAGTTTGCAGAAGTAGGCGAGGGAAGTCTTCCGGTGAAGGAATGTATCGAAGCCGGATTGGAAGGCGGAAGCGAGTACTTCTTAATCGAACAGGATGCAACCTATGGAAGAGATGCATTTGAAAGCCTGAAGATCAGCCGGGATAATCTGATCAAGCTTGGCTATGCAGACTGGTTTGAACTGTAAAAGTTGTTGCTTTTAAAACTTAATAGAGTAAAGTGAAAAAAGGAGAAACGCTATGAGCGAAACAAAAACAACACACGCGAATTCCATCCACAGAGCGAAGACATGGGAAATTGCGTTTTATGCATTGAATAATACATCTACCAACCTTTACATGATGGCTTTTATGTATGTATCTTATTTCCTGACCGGTATTGTCGGCGTCGGAGTTGTACTTGCCGGAACGATCACAACGGTAATGCGTATGTGGGATGGTGTGACAGATCCGTTTATCGGATATATTGTAGATAAGACGAATACAAAATTCGGAAAGAACAGACCGTTTATCCTGATCGGTAACCTGATTCTGCTTGTTACCAGTTTTCTGATCTACTGGGTAACGCCGGAAATTCCGAAAGTAATGAGATTTCCGTTTTATGTTGTAATGTACATGCTGTATATTATAGGATATACTTGTCAGTGTGTTGTAACAAAATCTGCACAGACCTGTTTGACAAACGATCCGAAACAGAGACCGATCTTTACAATGTTTGACGCAGTATTCGGTACGATTATGTATGCAATATTCCCGGTTATTGTAACAAATGTACTTCTTCCGATGTATGGAGGAAATGCAGCGTTTACAAATCCGGCATTCTTCAAAGGAATCTGGAAGATTGTAGCAATCACATCATTCTTGTTTGCGGTTATGGCAATTATCGGTCTGAGGAGAAAAGACCGTCTGGAGTATTACGGAACCGGTGTAGCTCAGAAAATTACATTCAAAGATTACTGGGAAGTACTGCGTAAAAACCGTGCAATCCAGATGCTTGTAATTTCCGCATCTTCCGACAAACTGTCCGGAAGTATGAGAATGAACACCGTAGTATATGTTATGCTGTTTGGTATCATTTGCGGAAACTATTCTCTGTATGGAACATTCAGTGCGATGACAAGTATTCCGAACGTAATCGTTACACTGATCCTTATGAACTTTATTGCGCGCCGGATGGGACAGAAATCTGCGATGCTGGTAGGAACTTGGGGTGCAATCGTTTCCGCGGTAGGAATTTTCCTGTTAATGCTGCTTGGCGATCCGACAACGATGAGTTTTGCACATCTTAATCTGTTTACGATTCTCTTTGTCGTATTGAATGTCGTTATGGCAGGATTTTCTGGTGTTGCAGGAAATATCGTAATTCCGATGACGGCAGACTGTGCGGACTATGAAGTATACCGTTCCGGAAAATATGTGCCGGGTCTGATGGGAACTTTGTTCAGCTTTGTTGACAAAATGATTTCTTCCCTGGCGGGAACATTCGTATCTTTGATGCTTGCAGCAATCGGATTTAAAGACACACAGCCGACACCGGATACCCCGTACAGCGCAGGTATCTTCTGGGTAACAATGGCATGCTTTATCGGCGCACCGTTGATCGGATGGATTATGAATATTATCGCGCTGAAATTCTATCCGCTGTCAAAAGCGAAGATGGAAGAAATTCAGGATCGAATTGCTGAAATCAAGGCAGAGGCAATGAATGCAAGTAACGCTCAGTAAGTAAGAGAAAGGAGCAGAGGAGATGAAAAACTCTCAAAATACAAAAGCAGAAGAACGTGTTGATTTTGCGAAAATGGCAATGCTGGAGGATGAACTTCATGCAGTAGAGGAAAAATATGGAAAGGAAGAAAAGTTAAAACTTTGGCAGCGGATCGGCGACCGATATTTTGAATGGAAAGAGAACCGGACGCTCCACCGGGTGAACCGGAAAACGTATCTTCTTCTGACTGTATTTTTGGGATGGGCAGGAATCCACAGGTTCTATGAAAAACGATGGATTTTGGGGATTTTTTATCTGGCTCTTTCTTGGACCGGATTTCCGGTGGCTCTTGTGATTGTGGATTTTATGATTGCATTGCCGATGAAAGCGGATGAAAATGGTTATATTATGATTTAAAAATAGCGTCAGTGTATCATTGGGGTACACTGACGCTAAAATATTACAGTAGTGTCAGTGTACAAGGGGACCGTATTGCCCTTTGTACACCGACGCCGGAGTTGGAAAATAAAATGGGAGAAGAAGAGGTGTTATCGGAGATGAGAAGTACAATACAGGTTCAAAAAGACGGATTGAAAAAAATCAGAACAATTGATGAACGACTGGTATCCTATAATATTGAAATGACAGAAGTAACAGGAGGAACTTTCTGGAAAGCGTATACACCGGAACAGATTGCAGGAACGGAACCATTTCCGGCAGCAGATAATTTTTCAGAAATGACAAAAATGATGCAGGAATATCCGCCGGTTGATCTTTACGAAGAAAAAATCCGAAAATTTGCAAAAGCGCTTGGACCGGTTTATATCCGGGTCAGCGGAAGCTGGGCGACGGATACATATTATGATTTTGACGGACATACAGGCGGTGTTGTGCCGAAAGGTTATAAATCCATTCTCACAAAAGAACAGTGGGACGGCGTGCTGGATTTTGTAAAAGAAGTGGATGCGAAACTTTTGATTTCAGTATCCAACTGTAAAGGGGATCATAAAAACGGGAAACCGTGGACGCCGGAGCAGGCGAAAGTCATCTTTGATTACAGCAAAGAATATGGAGTACCGATTTTGGCGGCCGAATTTATGAATGAGCCGAATGTGTTTCCGATGAATCCGCCCGCAGAAAATTATGGAGTGGAAGCGTTTGGACAGGATCAGGATACATTTTTTTGCTTTATCCGTGAAAATTATCCGGAAGTGAAGCTGGTTGGACCGTGTTCCTGCGCGGATACATTTGACGGAGAAAAATGTGCGGCGAAATCTGCGCTGCAGTCCGTTCCTACAGAAGAATTGCTTGACCACTGTAAAGTGCGCGGAGATATTTTCAGTTATCACTGTTACGCCGGATTATCGGATCGCGGGGCAGCAATCGGGGGACATTGGGATGCCGAAGACGCATTAAGTGAAGCGTACTTGAATGTGGCGGCAAAAGCAGCTGAAAATTATGGAAAGATCCGGGACAGGTATTATCCGGGCGCTCCGATGTGGGTGACAGAATCCGCAGACGCCGGACTGGGTGGAAATACATGGGGGTCGACGTATATGGATGTCATTCGCTATGCAGATGAACTGGGACGGTTTGCCACGATTACCGATGGAATTATTTTTCACAATACACTGGCTTCTTCTGATTATGGACTGCTGGATTATACGACACATCTGCCGCGCCCGATTTATTGGCTGATCTTCTTATGGAACCGGCTGGTAGGTACCGAAGTGTTTGATTCGGCAGAAGAAATCCGGGAAGGTTCACATATTTATGCACATTCGAGAAAAGACGGAAATCCGGGATATACATATATTTGTATCAATAATTCAAAAACAGAGAAATTGACAGCGGTACTTCCGGCAAATGCAGAAATGTATCTGTTAGATGCAGAGACGCTTCGCTGCGGAGAAATTCGGATAAACGGAATGGTTCCGAAATTGACGTCGGATGGAAGTATGCCGGAATTGCAGCCGAAAACGGTAAAACAGGGAAATGTAGAAATACCGCCGGCATCCGTTGCATTTTTGGTGATTTAAAAAGAAGAAACGTATCGAATACGGAATCGAACAAACGAGTCGAACACATGGTTGCATTCCGAAAAGGACTGTGCTATGATAGTAGCGTTGCAGAAAGTTCTGAAAGGAAATGTGTATGAAAAAAAACGACTGGATTTTAATTCTTTTTGTAGCTGCTGTTGCAGGAATTTTTCTTGTCGCTTTGCTGCTGAGACCTGAACAGGCAGTGCGCCGGGTGGAGATCAGTGTGGATGGGGAATTGTACGGAAGATATGATCTGAAAGAAGATCAGGAGATTTCGATCAACGAGACGAATAAAGTGGAGATTTCCGGAGGAACCGTGAGGATGACATGGGCGAAGTGTCCGGATCAGATCTGCGTTCATCATAAAGAGATTTCCAGGGACGGAGAGAGCATCATCTGTCTGCCGAATAAAATTGTCGTGTCGATCATCGTCGGGGATGCAAAGACAGAAGACGAGTCGCCGGATGCCGTGTCGAATTGATCAAAGCAGGAGGAACAGGATTGAAAAACAGAGCAGCATATTTTGGGGTCTTTACAGCATTGGCGTTGATCTTCAGTTATGTAGAATCACTGATCCCAATCCATTTTGGCATTCCGGGGATCAAACTGGGACTTGCCAATCTCCTGATCGTTATATTTCTATATAAACGGAATGCGAAAGAGGCGTTGCTATTATCAATCGTGCGGATCGTGCTGGCTGGTTTTATGTTCGCCAATTTATTCAGTATTCTTTATAGTCTCGCAGGAGGCATACTTAGTCTCGGAGTAATGGCATTTTTGAAAAAGAGAGGTACATTCAGTGTGATCGGCGTCAGTATTGCAGGCGGTGTATGTCATAATGTCGGACAACTGATCGTGGCAATGCTGGCAGTGGAGACGTACCGGGTCGGTTACTATTTTCCGGTACTTTTGATCGCGGGGATCGTGACAGGAATGCTGATCGGCATTGTGGCAGCGGAAGTATTGAAGCGGCTGAAGAATCTGACATTTTGAAAAAAGAGGAATAGTAGTGTGGAGGAAATACAATGATTTCATATGTTCGCGGAGAGTTGGCTGCAGTAGAGAAAGATAAGGTGATCGTCGATGTGGGCGGTGTCGGATATGGAGTGTTTATGCCGGAGGCATCGATGGGGCTGCTTCCACAGATCGGGGAAGAAATAAAACTTCACACCTATTTGAATGTGCGGGAAGATGCCATGCAGTTGTTTGGCTTTCTGACGCGGGATGATTTGGAAATTTTCCGTCTGCTGATCGGTGTCAGTGGAATCGGACCAAAAGGCGGTCTGAGTATTTTGTCGAAGCTGTCAGCAGATGATCTGCGATTTGCAGTACTTTCCGGTGATGCAAAGGCAATCTCTTCTGCACCCGGGATTGGGAAAAAGACTGCGGAAAAAGTGATCATTGAGTTGAAGGATAAACTGAATCTGGAAGAAATGCTGGAACCAAAAGACGTTTCTTCTTCCGCAGAAGTAGTCGGAGGAGGACTTGCCGGAGAGATTCAGACCGAAGCCGTGCAGGCGTTGGTGGCATTGGGATATGGAAGTACCGAAAGTCTGCGTGCAGTAAAAAAAGTAGATTTGGAACAGGCAAAGACGGTGGAAGATGTATTGAAGCAGGCATTGAAGAATCTGTTCTGAGAATAAATCATGGGGAAGACAATGGCAAAGAGAATTATCACAACGGAAAATCTGGAAGAAGATATCAAAATTGAAAATCATCTCAGACCGCAGCACCTGAAAGATTATATCGGTCAGGAAAAAGCAAAGCAGACTTTGGGAATTTATATCCGTGCCGCAAAAGAGCGTGGAGATGCGCTGGATCATGTACTGTTTTACGGACCGCCGGGACTGGGGAAAACAACGCTTGCCGGAATCATTGCCAATGAAATGGGGGTACATATTAAGATCACGTCCGGTCCGGCGATCGAGAAGCCGGGGGAGATGGCGGCAATCTTAAACAATCTTCAGGAAAACGACATTTTATTTGTGGATGAGATCCATCGGCTGAACCGTCAGGTGGAGGAGGTGCTCTATCCAGCGATGGAAGACTATGCCATCGATATTATGATCGGAAAAGGAGCGACAGCCAGATCGATCCGTCTGGATCTTCCGAAATTCACGCTGGTCGGCGCGACGACACGCGCAGGGATGCTGACCGCGCCGCTTCGGGATCGGTTCGGTGTGATCCACCATTTAGAATTTTATACCGAAGAAGAATTAAAAACGATCATTATGCGGTCGGCGGCGGTTTTGGAAGTGGAGATCGAACCGGAAGGGGCTGTGGAACTGGCAAAGCGCTCCCGTGGAACACCGCGTTTGGCGAATCGTCTTTTGAAGCGCGTTCGGGATTTTGCTCAAGTAAAATACGACGGTGTGATCACAAAAGAGGTGGCGAATTACGCGTTGGATCTTCTGGATGTGGACAAATATGGTCTGGATCATATTGACCGGAACATCCTGATGACGATGATCGAGCGGTTTGGAGGCGGTCCGGTGGGACTGGATACGCTTGCCGCGTCGATTTCGGAGGACGCCGGGACTCTGGAAGATGTGTATGAGCCGTATCTTTTGAAGCATGGATTTATCCAGCGAACACCGCGGGGAAGAGTTGCAACCGATCTTGCATATGCACATTTGGGGATTCCGCGTGCGGAAGTGTAGCGGTTTGAACAGGGAGAGTGTGCTGTTTTGCAAAAAAACAGTTGGTTTTTAATTCCATATAGTTTATAATAGCAGATAAGAAACGCACGGGGAGGAAGCTATGAGTTCAGCAAAACATTTTACAGAAGTATTGATAGGCGGTAAAGTATATACGTTGAGTGGATTTGAGGGGGAAGAGTATCTGCAGAAAGTTTCTTCTTATTTGAACCACAAGATTACCGAGTGTACGAATAGTGAAGGTTATCGTAAGCAGAGTGCTGATACACGCAACGTGCTCCTGGCCCTGAATATCGCTGATGATTATTTCAAAGCAAAGAAGCAGGGAGATTCTCTTGAGAGTGACATTGAATTAAAAGATAAGGAAATGTACGATCTGAAGCATGAGCTGATTTCTGTACAGATCAAGCTTGAGAATGCGGAGAAAGAGCTTGCCAAGATGAAAGAGGAGAACAATGATCTGCAGATGCAGATCGTGAAACTGGAAACAGAGATGAAGAATCGCAGAAAGTAAAGAGTATAGGTGGTTCAGCGAGTGAATAGAGAAAGAAAAGTAGAAATATTAGCGCCGGCGGGATCTTATGAAAGTTTCCGTGCGGCAATTTTGGCAGGGGCGGATGCAGTATATGCAGGCGGCCCTCGTTTTGGTGCCAGAGCTTATGCAAAGAATTTTTCAGAAGAGCAGATGCTTGCAGCAATCGACGAGGCACATTTACATGGACGCAAATTTTATCTGACTGTCAATACGTTATTAAAAGAATGGGAGATGTCGGAGCTGTTTGCATATTTGGAACGGCTTTATCGGGGCGGTCTGGATGCTGTGATCGTACAGGATTTGGGAGTATTTTCGTTTGTGCGTAAATGGTTTCCGGATATGGAGATCCATGTGAGTACACAGATGACGGTAACCGGAAGAGAGGGGGCGGCATTTTTGAAGGAGCAAGGAGCGGTTCGTGTTGTTCCTGCACGCGAATTATCTCTGGATGAAGTGCGCAGAATGAAAGAAGAAACCGGAATGGAAATTGAGTGCTTTGTACATGGTGCGCTTTGCTATTGCTATTCCGGACAATGTCTGATGAGCAGTCTGATCGGCGGAAGAAGCGGTAATCGCGGTCAGTGTGCACAGCCGTGCCGTCTGCCATACGGCGCGAACGGGGAAAAGGGATATTTACTGAGCCCAAAAGATATTTGTACGCTTGATCTGATTCCGGATCTGATCGATGCAGGGATTGATTCTTTCAAATTAGAAGGGCGGATGAAGCGCCCGGAGTATGTGGCAGGCGTCACAGCAGTGTACCGGAAATATACGGATCTGTATTTGAAAAAAGGAAGAGCCGGTTATCTGGTGGAAGAAGCGGACAGGGAACAACTGATGGATCTCTACAACCGGGGTGGTTTTCACAGCGGCTATTATAAACAACATAATGGAAAAGAGATGATTTCCAAAGAGCGTCCGAATCATGCGGGAGTGGCAGCAGTCCGGGTGACGGGGCAAAAGGGACGGGAAGTGATGGGAACGGCACTGACAGATCTCGGAAGGGGTGATGTGCTTTCTTTTCCGGCAGGTGTCAAAGAAGATTATACATTTGGCGCCAATTATAAAAAAGGAGCGGAAAATGTAAAAATTCTTGTTCCGAAACAGGTTCGCATAAAATCGGGCACGGTTTTATACAGGACGAAAAATCGAATGCTTTTAGAAGAATTGGATCAATCCATTCAATTTGAAAAAATACAAGAAAAAATTTATGGTTATTTTACGCTTTCTATTGGAAAACCTGCTAAACTGATCGTATGCGCGGATACAGTGTCGGCGGAAGCAGCGTCAGAGGTGAAAGCAGAGCTGGCAGGAAAACGTCCGCTTGCAGAAGAGCAGGTCCGAAGACAGCTTGAGAAAACGGGAGAGACTCCGTTTGTTTTTGAAACGTTGGATATTGAGATGGATCCAAACGCCTTTCTTCCGATGCAGCAGCTCAATGAAATGCGCAGACAGGCACTTGCGGAATTAGAAAAACAGATCTGCAGGCAATATCATCGGGAACTGAGAGCAAATCCGGAAAACAGGGAGAACAGAGCGGTATTTTGCGACCGGGAAGAGATTGTATACAAGAATACAAATGAACGATCGGTAGAAAACAGACCGGAACTGACGATTCTGACAGAAACGATCGAACAGCTCCGGACAGTGGAAGCATTCGCGGAAGAATATGGGGAGATCCATCGGGTGTATGTGGACAGCGCGATGGAGGGGGATCTTTTTCGGTCGACGGAAGCTCTTTTGATCTGTGAACGTCTGCAGCAGTCGGGAGTAGAAGTGTATCTGGCGATGCCGCATATTTTCCGGGATGAGACCGAGGCGCTTTTTACAGCGCAGTATGCAGAGAAGATCCGGGACGGATTTGACGGGATTCTTGTGCGGAATCTGGAGAGTATCCGGTTTCTGGAGCGGATCGGATTTGACAGAAATGTGATCTCGGATCATAATCTATATGTATTTAATCGATATACGAAGCAGTTCTGGAGAGAGAACGGGATCACACAGTTTACGGTTCCGTTGGAATTGAACCGGCAGGAGATAAAAGAGCTGGGGATCGAGGACGGCGAGATGGTTTTATATGGAAATCTTGCGGTGATGATCTCCGCGCAGTGTGTGGAGAAAACAACAAGGGGATGCCAGAAGAAAGACGGGATGACAGTCCTGACAGACCGGTATCAGAATCAGTTTGCTGTCCGGAATCGTTGTCGGGAGTGCTATAATGTGATTTATAATTCAGCGCCGTTGTATCTGCTGGATTTAAAAGAAGAGGTGCGGGAACTCGCTCCAAAGCGCGTACGTCTGCAGTTTTCTGTGGAAAACAAGAAGCAGACGGAACAGATCCTGCACGCGTACCGGGAAAGTTTTGTTCTGGGAAAGCAGACGGAACGGATGCCGGAAGACTATACGCGGGGACATTTTAAGCGGGGCGTAATATGAGGCAGGTGACAAAGTGACAAATATTATCGTAGAACTATCAAAATATCTGATCATCTTATTGATGGCGTGTTATACATTTTCCTGTTTTTCGATCTTTACGAAAGAATACGTGGAAGATGAAAAGCGTGTGTTGATCATGCAGAATATCGTTATGTTTCTGATGCATTTTCTGGCATATATGGTGATGTATCTGAAAATGAACGAACCGAAGCTTATGTTCTTTTATGCGGTGCAGGTTGTCTATTTTCTGGCGGTGATCCTTTTATACTCGCTGATCTATCCGACAGTTTCAAAACTGATCGTCAATAATATGTGCATGCTGATCAGCATCGGACTGATCATGATCACGAGGCTGAATTACGGAAGCGCGGTAAAGCAGTTTATCTTTGCAGTGCTTGGATCGGTTTTCGGGCTGGTCGTACCGGTGATCATCCGAAAGATGAAATCGCTGATCGACTGGACGTATATTTATGCGGGAGTCGGACTTGGCGCTTTGACGCTGGTTGCTGTTTTTGCGGCGACGTCGGGAGGGGCGAAACTGGGGTTTGAGATTGCAGGGATCGGAATCCAGCCCTCGGAGTTTGTGAAGATCCTGTTTGTATTTTTTGTGGCGTCGAGTCTGAAGAAATCGACGGAATTTAAAAATGTTGTGGTGACGACGGCGCTTGCCGCGGCACATGTGCTGATCCTTGTATTATCAACGGATCTGGGCGCGGCGCTCATTATGTTTGTCGTATATCTGGTTATGCTTTATGTAGCGACACAGCAGCCGCTTTATGCGGTGGCAGGCGTGGGGGCGGGGAGCTTTGCAGCCGTGATCGGCTACAAATTGTTTGCGCATATCAAGGTACGTGTAGCTGCCTGGAAAGATCCGTTTGCGACATACAGCGACGGCGGCTATCAGGTGGCGCAGTCACTGTTCGCTATCGGAACAGGAAGCTGGTTTGGAATGGGACTTTGTCAGGGAAGTCCGGATCTGATCCCGGTAGCGGAAACCGATTTTATCTTTTCGGCGATCGCCGAGGAACTGGGAGTGATATTTGCACTCTGTCTGATCCTTGTCTGTGTGAGCTGTTATGTGATGTTTTTGAATATTGCAATGGAGATACGGAACCGCTTTTATAAACTGATCGCGCTGGGACTTGGAACCTGTTATATTTTTCAGGTGTTTTTAACGATCGGCGGAGTGACTAAATTTATCCCGTCTACCGGAGTGACGCTTCCGCTTGTGAGCTACGGAGGAAGTTCGATGTTGAGTACGATGATCATGTTCGGAATCATTCAGGGATTGTATATTATCCGGGAAGATGAAGAGGAAGAGATCATCGAGAAGAAAAGAGAGAGAGCAAATAGAAATGAACCGAGAAGAACGGCAAAGAAGAAACCAACACAGTCAAAGCCAAAACAGCAGAGACCATCGGGGACAGAACCGGAACGACCGAAACAGAAACGAAAAAAGCCGGCGTTCGAGGAGGTCCCTAAACAAAGAGTTCGCTAGAGTCACCTACTTTTTTGTGATCCTGTTTCTTGCCCTGATGGGGTATCTTGTCTATTTTAATGTGGTGCGTGCAAAAACGGTGGTCAATAACCCACACAATGAGCGGCAGGATAATTTTGCGGAACAGATTGTACGCGGCGCGATCACGGACCGCAACGGAAACGTTCTTGCAGAAACACAGTGGGCAGAAGACGGAAGCGAATATCGTGTGTATCCGTATGGCGATATTTTTGCCCATGTAGTCGGATACAGTAATCCGGAGCTTGGAAAGACCGGGCTGGAGTCAGTCGAGAACTTCCATCTTCTGACATCCAATGCGTTTTTTCTGGAAAAGCTGAAAAATGAATTTCAGGATCAGAAAGATATGGGAGATACGGTTGTGACTACGCTGGATGCAAATTTACAGCAGGCGGCATATAATGCGATGGGAGCGAATAAAGGGGCGGTTGTTGTGATGGAAGCGTCCACAGGGAAGATCCTCGCGATGTTGTCCACTCCTTCGTATGATCCGAACCAGATCGCGGCAAACTGGGATTATCTGAATGCAGATGGGGAGAACAGTCCGCTTTTGAATCGTGCGACGCAGGGCGCCTATGCGCCGGGATCTACATTTAAGATCGTGACGACATTGGAATATATGCGGGAATATCCGGATTACATGAATTATATGTATGAATGCGGCGGCGCGATCACGGTGGGAGATACAACGATCCACTGTTTTGACAATACGGTGCATGGTTTGGAGGATCTGCGAAGTTCTGTTGCGAATTCCTGTAACGCTTCCTTTGCAAATATCGGGCTGATGCTGGATAAAAATGCATACCGGAAAACGGCGGAAGAATTACTGTTTAATAAAAAACTGCCGTCTGTCCTGGATTATACGAAAAGTTCGTTTGCCGTTACGGAAGAAACCGGTGAGGCAGAGATGATGATGACGGCGATGGGACAGGGAAATACATTGGTAAGCCCGTATCATATGGCGCTGATCACAGCGGCGGTGGCAAACGGCGGTACACTGATGGAACCGTACCTTGTGGAAAAGGTGACGAATTATACCGGAACTGAGATCAGCAAAAATGTGCCTAAGAGTTATCGGAGACTGATGACTTCGGAAGAGGCAGCGCAGTTGAAAGAATACATGCGCGCAGTGGTAGATGAGGGAACAGGAATGCTGCTTGGCGGACAGTCCTATACGGCAGCTGGAAAGACCGGAACAGCGGAATACAGCATGGTGGATGGCGAGAAGACCCATTCCTGGTTCATGGGATTTACCAATGTGGACAATCCGGAACTGGTTATCAGTGTGATCGTGGAGGGTTCCGACGGACAGGACGGCGCGAAAGCGGTACCGATCGCGAGACAGATCCTGGATTCCTATTATTACGGGGGCTGACGATGAAGATCAAATGTTATTGTGATTTATATGTAAGTGAATCGTTGAAAAACAAGCAGAACCAGATTCTGGAAGAAGTGATGGAACAGCGTCCGCGTCCATCCGTGTATCTGATCACGCTGGCACAGGGAAAGCAGAATCATCTGGAATTTTATTCCGGTCTTCTCTTGTGGCAGCATGTGTTCGACCATGCGGAACTGTTTGTGGTCGGGCTGGCAGATGGATATTATGAAGCAGTGGAACTGGTGGAGAAAATCATAAACGATACGATCCGGGCGACCGGAGATGTGAATGTGCGGGAATATCTGAACCGGAGTCAGATGAAATTTGAGGAAAGCAGAGCAGGAATATGATTTTGCAGATTGTCTTATGGATCTTGAAAATAATAGGGTGGATTCTTTTGGCGGTGCTGGGACTGTTTGTGCTGGCGGTTTGTTTCGTTTTGTTCACCCCCCTTCGATATAAGGGAGAGGCGGGGTGTCAGGGAAAAAAGGAAACTTTGTGGGCGCAGTTGCAGTTTTCTCTTTTGTTCCGTTTTGCAGAGGGGGGCGTGGAATACGCAGATGGGAAGACGACATGGCGGCTGAGGGTGGCATGGAAACAACTGCAGGGAGCGGAAGCAAAGCAGGTGATGGAAGAAACGGCATCTGTTGCCGAATCAATGGCGGAAAACGCGCAGACAGGAGTGGGAATACCGGAAGAAAAGCCGATGGAGAAAACGGAAGAACCCGGGGGAAGACGGTCAGAAGAATGGCAGAAACCGTCAGAAGAACAGGGAAAATCGCGGAAAAGTGCGGAAAAAACGCATGAAAATTCGGAAAACCGAGAAAAGCCTCGGAAAAGTCCGGAAAAGTCATTTAAAAAATCCGCAAAGAAAGCAGAAGATGAAAAAAGGAGCTTTTTTGAGCGGATCGAATATACATTTCAGGTATTCTGTGATAAGATGAATGTGCTGATCGAAAAGAAAGAGAAAATAAGATCCTTTCTCGAAGACGAGATCCATCATGCTGCGTTTTTGAAAGCGATACAGTCTTTAAAACGACTTGTCTTAAGACTGAAACCAACTGATTTTTCGGGAAATGTACGGTTTGGATTTGAAGATCCTGCAGTGACCGGAAAGACGCTGGCAGTACTCAGTGTGACGGCACCATTTTTTGAGGGAAATCTTGAGGTGGAGCCGGAATTTCAAGAGGAGATTCTGGAGGGAGAGCTTTTGATCGCCGGGAAACTTACCGCATGGAAATTTGCAGCGCTTGTACTGGAACTGTTCACAGACAAAAATATCCGAAAGACGATTTCGCATATTAAGAATTTTAAATTATGATCAACAGGGAGGAAGAAAAGAAATGTCGGAAACAAATAATTTAAAAAATACAGTGGAGTCCTTGTTTGACGGGATGGATGGAGTTGTATCGACGAAAACAGTTGTCGGGGATGCGATCCATATCGGAGACACAACGATCGTTCCTCTTGTGGATGTATCATTTGGAATCGGAGCCGGCTCTTTTAGCGGGGAGAAAAAAGAAAAAGGCATGGGAGGGATCGGAGGAAAGATTACGCCGAGCGCTGTGCTCGTGATCAAAGACGGATCTACCCGCCTTGTGAACATCCGGAATCAGGATACGATGACAAAGATCCTCGACATGGTGCCGGAACTTTTGGATCGTTTCACAACGAAAAAAGAAGATAAGTTATCTGAAGAAGATGTTGCGGATATTTTAGATGAGGCAAAAGCAGAATAGAGAACAGAGTTCCCATTCCGGACAGAATATGTTTTGGAATGGGATTTTTGCATGTTTCCGAAAAGAATGCATAGTATAGTGTAAGAGAACTGTGCAGGAGAAAGACAGATGAAACGTGTCTGCGGATTTGCACTGATCAATATGTCGGTGGGAATGCTTGTAGTGTTTTTGCTCCCTGCCACTTCCGTCTTCCGGGTGCTTTTGTTTCTTGCCTGTGTGGCAGGCGGTTACTTTTTGTTTTGCAAATAAAAATCACCGGAAGTGCCCAAAGGCACATTCCGGGATCGTAAGCAGTCACCAAGGTCTCGGGCAAGCCCGGACTTTGGCTCGTCGCCTATACAAGAAAAAGACTCAATATCCATACGATACTGAGTCTTTTTAAAATTCCGTGTCTCTAAAGCAATCATGCATTCGCTTTATCAATCTGTTCATCCCGGCGGATTAAGCACGCTCAACGCGACCTGATTTCAGGCAGGATGTGCAAACGTACATTTTTTTAGAACCGCCTTCTGTTTTCACACGAACGGACTTTACGTTTGATTTCCACATTTTTGGTGTTTTTCTATGAGAGTGACTTACACTGTTTCCGAAATGAGCACCCTTTTCACAAATAGCACATTTAGCCATCATTGCACCTCCTAACAATCTGA
>OBXC01000331.1_pt1 | contig 42832 bp, 46 predicted proteins | sample 1538111 | NCBI WGS metagenome assembly OBXC01 (sample SAMEA2580137, study PRJEB22360) | human gut metagenome | biome: human gut; feature: human-associated habitat; material: faeces | place: Denmark | collected 2008/2010
CCGCCTATGCCCTGCCGCCGGAGGACGACTATTATCGCTACAACCCGTGACAGAGAGAGTGAGGGTGCTATTATGAAGCCTTTGATTGCAATCGTGGGCCGGCCCAACGTGGGCAAGTCCATGCTGTTTAATAAATTGGTGGGCCAGCGGTTGTCCATCGTGGAGGATACCCCCGGCGTCACCCGCGACCGGCTGTACGCCGAGGCGGAGTGGAGAAACCGGAAGTTCGACCTGGTGGACACCGGCGGCATCGAGCCCTCCGCCGACAGCCAGATTTTGGCCTTTATGCGCCAGCAAGCGGAGATCGCCATCCAGCACGCCACGGTGATCCTCTTTGTCTGCGACATCAAGACCGGCCTCACCGCCTCCGACCAAGAGGTGGCCAACATGCTGCTGCGCTCTCGGAAGCCGGTGGTGCTGGCGGTCAACAAGATGGACCAGGTGGGGATCACCAACCCAGACATTTATGAGTTCTATAACCTGGGACTGGGGGATCCCATCGCAGTTTCCGCCGTCCACGGCCATGGCACCGGGGATCTGCTGGATGCCTGTATGGAGTATTTCCCCCCTGAGGACGGGGAGGAAGAGGAGGACGATGTCATCAAGGTGGCGATCATCGGCAAGCCCAACGTGGGCAAGTCCTCCCTGGTAAACCGCATCCTGGGGGAGCAGCGGGTGATTGTCAGCGACATGGCAGGCACCACCCGGGACGCGGTGGACAGCTATTTTGAGAACCAGAAGGGCAAGTACCTGTTCATCGACACCGCCGGTATGCGCAAGAAGTCCAAGGTGGACGACCGCATCGAGAAGTTTTCCGTCCTGCGGGCCACCATGGCCATTGAGCGGGCCGACGTGTGCCTGATCCTGGTGGACGCCAACGAGGGAGTCACCGAGCAGGATACCAAGGTGGCCGGTCTGGCCCACGAGGCGGGCAAGGCATGTATCATCGTGGTCAACAAATGGGACGCCATTGAGAAGGATGACAAGACTATGGACCACATGCGCCAGGACATCCGCAGGGACCTGTCCTATATGACCTACGCCCCCATTGTCTTCATTTCCGCCCTCACCGGACAGCGGGTGGACCGTCTCTTTGACCTCATCAACTATGTCAATGACCAGGCATCCCTGCGCATTACCACCGGCATGCTCAACACCGTGCTGGCTGACGCCACTGCCCGCGTGCAGCCCCCCACCGACAAGGGACGCCGTCTGAAGATCTACTATATGACCCAGATCGGTATCAAGCCCCCCCACTTCGTCTGCTTCTGCAACGACGCCAAGCTGTTCCACTTCTCCTACCAGCGCTATCTGGAGAACCAGATCCGCTCCACCTTTGGCTTGGAGGGCACGCCAGTCCGGCTGACCATTCGGCAGAAAAGCGACAAGGAGGGATAGTCATGGCAGATCCTACAACAGTTCCCACGGGAATACAGCCTAACCTTCCCGCCGCACTGAGTGAGCTGGGGGCGGCCCTGTTGCTTCCGGCCCTGCTGATCGCAGTGATCGCCTACTTCTGCGGTTGCTTCAACGGGGCGGTCATCGTCTCCAAGTATATCCTGCGGGACGATGTGCGTACCCATGGCAGCGGCAATGCCGGGCTGACCAACTTCTACCGCACCTTCGGCGGGCCGCTGACCTTTGTGGTTATCCTGACCGATGTGCTCAAAGCAGTCGTGGCTGTATGGGCTGGCATCCTGGCGGCAAAGTATTTGGTGGCGGATGAGCTTCTGGTAGTGGCGCTTGGTAAGTACTGGGCGGGAGCTTTCTGCCTTCTGGGGCACATGTTCCCCTGTATGTTCCACTTTAAGGGAGGCAAGGGGATCCTCTCCGGCGGCACCATCGCTATCATGATTGATTGGCGGGTGGCGCTGGTGGTGTGGGGGGGATTCCTGATCCTGGCCGCGCTCACCAAATGGGTCTCCCTGGGCTCCATCTGGGCCGGGGCATCCTTCCCCTTTGCCACTTGGTTTGTGTACCATGACGTGGTGCTGCTGGCGCTGGCCATTCTGCTGGGCGGCCTGATCGTCTGGAAGCACCGGGGCAACCTGAAGCGTATTCTGAACGGAACGGAATCCAAGTTCAGCCTGCACCATAAAAAAGATGAGGGGGCGCCGAAAGCATGAAGATCGCAGTGATGGGCAGCGGCGGTTGGGGGACAGCCCTGGCCCTGGTTCTGCTGGAGAACGGACATGAGGTCACCCTGTGGTCCTATAGGGAGGAGGAGTCCACTATCCTGCGGGAGAAGCGGGAAAACCCCATGCTGAAGGGGGTGCCCCTGCCGGATGGACTGGCGTTGACCTCTGACCGGGAGTGCGTGAAGAACTGTAAGGTGGTTGTGCTTGCTACGCCGTCCTTTGCGGTGCGTACTACCGCCCGTGCTGTGGCGTCCCTGTTGGAGCCCTCTGCGGTGCTGGTGTCGGTGTCCAAGGGCATCGAGAAAGATACCTCTCTGACCCTGACCGACGCAATTGCCCAGGAAGTGGGGGAGGGGCATCCCATCGTGGCCCTCTCCGGCCCTTCCCACGCCGAGGAGGTGGGCCGTGGCGTCCCCACTGTGGTGGTGTCCGCCTCTCGAGACAAGGCGGCGGCGGAGCTGGTGCAGGATCTCTTTATGAATGAGCGGTTCCGTGTTTACGCCTCCGACGACGTAGTGGGTGTGGAACTGGGCGCTGCGTTGAAAAACGTCATCGCCCTCTGTGCCGGGATCTGTGACGGCATGGGCTTCGGCGACAATACCAAGGCCGCCCTGATGACCCGCGGCCTGACGGAGATCGCCCGCCTGGGTGTAGCCCTCGGCGGCCGCAGAGAGACCTTTGCGGGCCTGTCCGGCGTGGGTGACCTGATCGTCACCTGTACCTCCATGCACTCCAGAAACCGCCGTTGCGGCATTCTGATCGGCCAAGGCACCCCTGCCGCTGAGGCGGTAAAGGAGATTGGCGCTGTAGTAGAGGGCTACTATGCGGCCGCCACCGCCCGCGCCCTGGCTCAGAAGGCGGGGGTTGAGATGCCCATCACAGAGGCGGCCTATCAGGTATTATACGGCGGACGGGATACCAGGGCCGTGATTAAGGAGTTGATGACCCGCGCCCGGAAGCACGAGCTGGAGGATAGCTGGGTCTAAAAAGGTTTTCGAAAAAAATCGAGAAAAATTGAAAAAAACACTTGCATCTTTTCGCAGGATGTGGTAATATAATCAAGCCGTCCGATGAGGGCGGCGACTTCCGGGTGTGGCGAAGTTTGGTATCGCGCTTGAATGGGGTTCAAGAGGCCGCTGGTTCGAATCCAGTCACTCGGACCAATCAGATGGGGAATTACGTAAGGTATATTCTCCAGGAAAGTACCAGAAACCTTGTGTTTCTGGTACTTTTTTATTGTCTTAACATTTGACCTTCATTTTGTGACCTCCAAAAGTTCTAACGTGTTTTCTAACATTTTTCAAGCCAGCTTCGAGAGCGTTGTGGTGAGCTTTTCGGCCATTCCCATCTTCCTCCCCACGTCAAGATGTCCGTAAACATTTGCAGTCATCTTGATGTCGGAATGTCCCAGCCACTCCTGGACATCCTTTAAGGTAAAGCCTGCATTGAGCAGGAAGCTGGCGCACGAGTGGCGGAGTTCATGAAATCGAATGTGGGGCATTTTGTAAATCTCAAGCAGCCGACTAAAACGATGGCTCACATAGTCTGGAGTAAATGGCCGCCCGTCGTCCCATTTCAGGATATAGTCGTTTTCCGCATATTGGGAGCGGAATAGGCGACGGTTTGCATCTTCCTGACGCTTCAAATCCAAAAGCATCGCTTTTACATCCGGAGTAAGCGGAAACGTTCTGCGGCTGGTCTTGTTTTTCGTTTTGTCTTTTTCCACGATCTGTGTAACCTTGGCTACAGTGTGCTTTACTGTAATTGTGTCGGCATCGAAATCTACGCTGTCCCACTTCAAGCCCAGGACCTCACTGCGGCGTAAGCCATAGACTGCGGTGAGCTTGACGACAGGGAAAAGATTTTCACCCCTGATCGCGTCCAGAAGATTCGCCAACTGGGCCCCACTATAAAACTGGGCCTCATAGCGTTCCGTCTGCGGCAAAATGAGAAAGTCGCAGGGATTATTGGGGATCAGCCCATCCCTCACCGCCATGTTCAGCGTTTGGTACAGGATGTTCTTGTGGAGCCGCAGGGAGCGTGGAGAAAGCCCGCCTTTCCCATCTTTGCGGCCATTCTGGTGCTTTTGATCTATGTACGCTTGCAAAACGTTTCGATCGATCTCGGATAACTTCAGCCTAAGCTCCTCAAAGTATGGAAGGATATGTGCGTTGGATAAATTGTAATATCCCTGCAGGGTGATCTCATCCACCTTGCCTGCACACTCCTTCAGCCAGAGCTTTACAGCATCTGAAAAGAGCATATCGGAACATTTGAACTGTTCCTTGGCCTCATATTCTCGAAGCGTCTCGCGGAGCATCTGCTCCGCTTTTTTCTTATTGCCCTTGACGGTGTAGCCGGTGGAAATCCACTTTTGGCGACGCTTTCCGTTCTGGGTGAGATTCAGCACCATGTAAAATTTGTCTTTCTTGATTTGCAGGCTGCCTGTCATAATAGACTCCTTTCTTAGACAGTCAGAATTGCCTGCCATTACACACCCTTATTGTATCTTGTTTGCTGAATGTAGTCAACAAGATAGAGCTTTGGAATCAGAATCCTGCGACCGATCCTCTTGCTGTTGATCGTTCCGTCATTTACCAACTCATAGGCTTTGTTGATTCCGATGCCAAGGGCGGCGGCCATCTGCTTGACTGTCATCACATCAGGATAGGATCGGAACATCATCCCTTCTCCTCCTTTGATGGCGGAGCCATATAAAAAGTGCAGCGGCGTATTGCCCGGTATTGATAGCGCTGTGCGGGTGAGCCAAAGAATCCAGAGATACGGCGCCAATGGCCGCTATGATGCAAATGCCGCCTGCAGCAGCAAGCGGCGCCGATGTTGCTGCCCATTTATAGTTTGCACCTCTTTTTCTATCTCATGTGGTGTGTGGATCAGACTGAGCGTTTCAGACTATTCCGCGCTCATAGTTATAAAGCCGGGACAAGACCAGTTCAATTCCCTGGCGGGGCATGGGTTGTCCATCCGGATTTCGGAGTGTGTACCGCTCCTGCGGATGATATTGATCTTCCAGTTCGCAAAGAAGCGCAACGGCCGCAGAATAGCTAGTACGCGGCAGAACGTCCATACCGCACAAATAGGTGCAGGGCCCTTTCTGAGAAGAACGGCACGCTGGGGTACAATTTTCCATGCTGCCCAGTCCAGGCAGTACTCCCACGGTGTCCATGTCTTTCAAATCGGATACCTCCCATCTCTGAATATACCGGAAAAATAAAAGATATGGACAGGCCATATCTGCCTGTCCATATCTTTTCGATGGTACTATTGTAACAGAAAAAGTTTTTACTTGCAATCCCAGCAAGTATGAGTTTTTTTCGTCACTCTGAGTGAAGAAACCTTTTTACTTTTTGTGAAATCATGCCGGAGACACAGCATCGGACCATCTTTTTTGAAGAATGGGGGCATTTTACAGAAAAATATCTATGGAGAAAACCGCAACTGTCCAATGAGCTCCTGATGTGATATGCTCTACCTGTATTTAGGCCAGATTTCGCCAGGTCGGAGATTACCCCCATAGGCCCCTTGGGGCCTGTGGAGACTCGTCCATATCCTAAATACCTAACATCGACACAAAAACCGCAGTTACCTACTTCATAGGGAACTGCGGCTTTTTTTGTGCAAAAAACGAAAGGAGCTCTTAGTTATGAATGAAAATCTGTTCAGCTTCTCCGCCATCTCTGGTCAAGGGGATCAACCTAAATTCGATTCTACGGCATTTGACCTTGGAAGCGATGTGAACGCCCCTCCACCCCCTGCTGCTGCTGTGCCTCCTGCCGCTCCGGCCCCTTCTGCCGCTGCGCCTGTGGCAAACGCTCAAGCCTTCGCCGCTGCTGCGCCTGTGATGACTGCTCCGGCTCCTGCCGCTGCTGCGCCCATGGCGACTGCTCCGGCCCTCCATCATTGAACCACAGATACGGCCAACAATATGGTTCTGTTTACCCCTCACACGCAGGGAAGTGATGAGGGTGAAAACCCCCTGCTGGCAATGATGGATATTCAGGAAACAAAGAACATTCAGGCTGCTAACACCTCGCTCTTCGCGCAGCTTCCCCAGTTCTCCTACAACGGGACTACGGAGGTCATTGAGAATTTGGATCAGACCTTTGAGGAACTGCGGGAAGCCAAAGCAGAGGACTTTACCGAGCTTGAGGAAGCTGCAAGCGTCACCTGGAACATTACTTACGGGGCTGTTACGAAAAAGGTGGCAAAGCCCAAGAAAACCAAAATTGGAGAATTAAAACGGGAAATCGAAACCTCGAAAGCATTTCTGGATGGGCTGAAAAAATCCACGACTAAAAAGCCGGCCTGTATTGTTAAGCCGTCTGTCACCATGAAGCCGAAAGGGATTGCCCTCTACAAAGGTGTGTTCCTTACGATGGAGGAGGCCGAGGACTCCGGGAAAACCATTACGTTCATCCCTTCCGGTGATGGACTGGTCTATGAGCGTCGGGTGACGGAAGCTGGTGAATTTGTGACGCCTGCCTCGGAAGTGAAACTGTTGAACAAAATTATCCCTGGCTTTGTATCGGCCCTTCCACGCATACCGTATGCCCTCTTTTCACAGGCGCTGGCTCTGTTCCGCTATATGATGGATGCCAGAGAAGACGGTACCCCTTTGGAGGCGCTGGTCCATATTTACTGGGATAAGGAAGATGAAAAGTTCATCCTCCATGTTCCCCGCCAATCTGTGGGCCATGCGATCGTTCTTCCTGATGTGGGGGAGGAGCCGTTAGACAGTGACCGATATATCCACTATGCGGATCTCCATTCGCACAATGACATGGACGCCCGTTTTTCCGCCGTGGATGACCGGGATGAACGTGCCAACCGGATTTACATGGTCGTCGGTCACCTGGAGAACTATTTCCCCAATCTGACGGTTAGGATCTGCAATGGAGGCACACACTGGCTCATCCCCGCTGATACGGTCCTTGAGCCGTTTCCGACTCAAGAATTTCCTCACAAGTGGCTGGAGCGCATTCAGATGATGGATGACTCAGAGTGCCCTGACAGTGAGTGTTTTGACATGGGTGAAGTCTGGGGGAAGGCCGCATGATTTTCTCAAAATCCCGCCCAGTCAAAATCGTTTTGGTAGGGACCGGCGGCACCGGAGGATACATTGTACCTCAGCTTTACCGCCTGCTTTACGCTTTGGACCGGCCGATTCGGGTCATCCTCTGCGACGGCGACCTGGTTGAGGAGAAAAACCTCGGGCGCCAGAACTTTATTGAAGCGGATCTGGGAAAAAACAAGGCAATGGTCCTGGCGGAACGGTATTCCAACGCCTTTGGAATCGAAACAAGCTATATCCCACAGTATGTCGAGGATGAGGAGATGCTGGAAGAACTGCTGGAGCCTTTGCAGTATCCGCAGAACAGGTATGTTACCAATCGGAATGGCGAAGCTGTACAGGAAGTCATATCGGAAATTGTGATCCTGATTGGGGCGGTGGACAATAACCGCTCCCGGCAGGTCTTTCACAATGTTTTTCAACGCGCAAAGGAACTGATCTATATAGACTCCGGGAACAGCAAAGCAAGTGGGCAGGTGATTTGTGGTGTTCGGCGAAGCGGAAAGACCTTCTATCAACCGGTTGCCAGCCTGTATCCCGAAGTTTTAGAGCAAACGGATAAGTTCCCGACAGAACTCTCCTGTGCGGAGGCGTCGATCTCCGCGCCGCAGACCATTGCTGCCAATCTGGCGGCGGCAACCATCGTGACGATCCACATCTACAATATTCTGGCGGAAGGGAATAACCATTCCGTCGGGAAAAGCGTTTTCTCCACCAAATCTGTCAACATCCAATCCTTCAAGAAAAATGTGAAACGGAGGAAAGCCGCATGAGGGCAGTCAGTGTATTCCCCCTGGATGAGTTTCGTCTCGCACTGAAGAAAGTATATGGAGCAGCAGCGCCCAAAGGGCCATTTACCGCATTATCCCAGGCAACTTTATTTTTCAGCCGTAACTCCTGTACCATTGCCTGCTGCAATCTCAACCAATGGTGTCAGGCGACGATCCCGGCACAGGGCGATGAATTTTCTCTCACCCTATATGATACGCAAAGACTTCTGGATGCCTGCGCTTATTTTTCTGGTGAGCTTCATCTGGAATATGAAACTGCCGAGAAAAAGCCGCACAACTGTGACATCCCCTACAACCAGGCGCGTTTTTCCTGTGGAGGGCGTGAGATCCATCAGCTGGTATTCGACAGCGATCTCTATCCGCTGCCGAAAGAGTTTCAGCCGGAGCAGGTCTATCAGATCAACGCTGGAACTTTTTTCGGCCTCTTCACTCAGGTCCGGCACGCTGTTTCCTCGGACACAAACCGCCCCTGGAGCTGCTGCGTACAATTTACGGATCACAGGATGTACGCGCTGGACGGATATAGGCTGAGCGTCCGAACGATTCCGGACTTTGAAGCAGCCAAGCCGTTTCAAATCCCGGAGGAAGCGATGGAACTGCTGAGTGTTTTTGCTGATGAGGACTGCACCCTGTCGATTGGCAGGGAGTGGCTGTCCGTTCAGAATGATTCCAAGCGGCTGATTACCCGGGTACCACCATTGGGCGGTTTGAAACTGGACTCCACCATTCCGACCATCTTCACAGAGGAGCGCTGGATAGATGTGGAAGGTACACGGAACGATGTGAAGTATCTTCTGAAAATGGAAAACAAAAAATTACGAGCGCCGCTCCGCCTTGGTGACGGATGGCTTTCCGTCCGTGGAAATTCCGGACTGTACCGTGCGGAATTGAGGATGGAGCGCCCTCCCGCCATTGTGATCGGCTACGACCCTCGCTATCTGCTGGATGCCTTTGACGCATTTGCAAAGCGTGGCATCAAAACAGCCAGGATGAGCTTTACAAGTCCGGTAGGGCCCACCGTGCTTACGGCTGACAACGGCTTTACCGAACTGATTCTCCCGGTGCGTCTGAAGCCTGAAGAAGCTGCCGCCTGCATCCCCCCGCGGAAACAGGCGGCATGACACAAAACAAAAAACTGGAGGTTGCACATCATGAAAACCTTGTATGTTCCCAAAGGAAAAACGCTGCATTATGAGCGCCTTGAGTGCCAGACAATTATCGCGGACGGTACACTGGTGGTTGATGGCGCTGTGAGAGCAAAGCATATCACTGGAAAAGGGCTGCTGGACGCAGGCTCTGTTTATTCTCCCACAGTCTCTGTTCGGGATCTTGATACGGTGAAGGTTGTGTGTGACCTGCTGGCCGCAGAATATGCCCGGGCGGTTGAGGTCATCGTTTCAAGCTCCGCTGTGGTGTCCCGCTATTTAGAGGCCGAGTATGTGGAGGCCAAGAAGCTCACCGTCAACAAACACCAGATCAGTGAGTTGCGCGTGGGGGAGTTTACCTATCTGCCGGAAAAAAAGCGGAGTGTGATCGGCGCCCTGCTGTCCGGATTCTTCCGCAGGTTGTGGCTGTCTATAAAGCACCGTACCCCGATCGACGCGCCTTACAAACAGTCATCCCCAAATGTGGAGGGGGAGAGCGGTGTGAAGGAGACTGGTACCACCGCTCCAGTCGATTCCGCAGAAGCAGGCAAGGTTGGAGAAGCCACTTCGCAGAATCAGGAGCTGATGAAAGCATTCCTGGCCAGAGCGGGAAAGGGTGAAGACCGGCTGGCAGACGATTTCGACTTCCTGAAGCTCAAAGCGATGTATGTACTCTTAAAGGATGTCGGATATACCATCCATCTGAAGCCTGTGACTGCTCCGCCGTCCCCGGCGTACCAGCGCGGAGACGGACAGGAGGCGGGCTCGAAAATCGAACCTGTGCCTGTTACGGAATCTGCAGAGTGCAGCAATGCGGCGTAAGGCTATGAGGGTACCCGTTAGCTATCGGAGAACGGAAAGCGTCTCCATAGGCGGAAAAGTCCGCATTCAAGAGCGGTATGCCTCCGGCTATCTGGACGCCAGCGGAACATTCCGCCTCACATCCTACTGCATGTGCAGGCGTTTGGCTCCATTGGAGGCCCCAGCCGTCAGCCAGGCAAACTGCACCGAAAAGCATATGATAACTGACGCCGCATAGGCGTGCTCAGGCAGAGGGCCGTGACAACTGGTTACGGCCCTCTCCTGTGTATCATGTGCAACACAATATCCAGGGATGGGCATCCGCCGGCCGGACTATGGAAGATGGAGGTTATACCTGTGATCTTCCTGCCGAATGCCTACCATCAATCCATGAAAGGACGAAGCCATGTTAAATCACGTTGAAGATTCATCTAGTGTCAAGGAAAGTACAGAAACACCAGAAGGTTTCGACCAAAACGGGCAGCGCTTCTATGTGTTGGACCGGCTCCAGGAACAAGCTACCAGAATCCGCTATCTGCTCGATACCACCGTATTCTTCCGTAATCAGCTGGAAACATGTCAGGCTGCCGGCAACGCTGAGGCCGCCCAAAGCGCTTACCTGTCGCTTTCGTCAGGCCGGCTTGGGATCGCCAACGGCGTGAGATCTCTGAAACCCATTCTGCTGGAGCTTGAGCATCCCGCCGCTTCCATCTGTGAAGCACTGGTCAATCAGATCTCATCGTTTGAGCTGATGACAAGAGATTACTCCAAATTCTCCGGCGTGATCAGCCGCTTTCTTGACGCGCTGCCCAGTTACCATACTGTTGACGCGTCTACCATCGGTCGCCTGATGAATCATGTCAAGTTAGGGCATTATCCAACCGATTTGACACACGTGGGCTATCTGGAGCGGGGCATCGCTTTTCCGGATAAAACAGTCAATCTGCTGGACCCATGCTGCGGAACTGGGGACGCGGTGCTGCGCCTGACCCTTGGCCATGACAGCCGGTGCTACGGCATTGAACTGGATGAGGAAAGGGCCGGACTGGCCGAGCAAAAGCTGTTCCGGGTTGCCTATGGGGATTTTTTCAGTTCCTATGTGGGAAACAGATCGTTTCACGCGATACTCCTTAACCCGCCATATCTCACAGTCACACTTGGCTGCGGGCTGAGGGGACGGGACGAAAAGCGATTCCTGGTCGAATCATTCCAGGCGCTGGTCATGAGCGGCCTGATGATTTACATTGTCCCCTATTATCGAATGACAGAAGACATCTGCCAAATCTTCACAGATAATTTTTCAGATATATCTGTTTATCGTTTTCTGGATGGCGAATTTGAAAAATTCAAGCAAATTGCTGTCCTTGGGACCCGAAAGCCGCGGGAAAGCGATGAAGCTGCCAGCGCCGGACTCTACACAGCTGCGCTGCATCCTGAAGCGCTGCAGACGCTGGATCAGCTTCCGGAAGGGCGCTATCAGCTTCCAGATGCGGCATTGGACGTGAAAATTTTTCGAGGCTCTGTATTTAATGAATCGGAGCTGGCGCATCAGCTTATGGCCTCCCAAAGCCTGGAGCGTCTGATCCAAAAGGACGGGCAGGCACAGGAGATGGGGCGACCCCCGCTCCCCTTATCCATCGGGCAGGTGGGGCTGATTGGGGGCTCGGGCCTAATCAATGGCCTGATGCAGTGTGACTGCCCTCATATCATAAAAGGGCGGATCATCAAAGAACGCCATGAGCGGAGAGAAGAAAATCATTCTGAACGAGGTGAACTGGTTTCTACAGATGTGATTGAAACCATCACCAACCGCATGGTGTTCAATGTCCTCACTCCCACGGGATTTCGATCCCTGGTATAAAAAATTCAGGAGGGTTGAATATGCAGGACAAAAAGTATCTGGCAGCCGTTGTGCCGCTGGATCTGCAGACCCGGAAGCAGATTCAAAGCGGGAAAAACCTGGACATGATTCGGGCTGCGGTCTGGTCCGAAACAGCAAAAAAACTCACGCCGCTGCTCGGCTCTGTGTGCAGCCGGTTTCTGCCGGCTACACAAGCCTGGTCGATTTGCAATTACCGCCCCTTTGGCGTTATGCTCGGCGGAGTCGCAGCTGACATCGAAGATATGCTTTTGTACTACACAAGGGCACGGCTGGAACAGATGAAAGAGATGGAGGCACGGCAGCAGCGTCTGATCTCTCAGGGGGAGACACTGTTGAACGAATCTCCCATCCAGTCCCTGAATATCACAGTGGTTTCCATTGACAGCAGCGATCCGGGAACTCGGAAGGAACTGGAGCTGGCGCAAAAGTTTTTCAGTGGGGATGTCTCCGCTGCCGCCGGGATCTACTATCTGGGCTATAACTGCAACCAGATTTCTGAATCTCAGGAGGAACAACTCCTTGAAAATCTGCAGGAATACGCCTTGTGTGTGGCGGAACTGCAGGAGCTGGAGGTGGCCTGATGGCACTTTTCCTGGATTTGGAGAGCCTGGCCAGCCTGCTGGACGAGGAGCCGGAAACCGATGTGGAAGCGGAGGAACAGGAGCCAGTCAACTCCTATTTGCTCCAGGAGATTTTGCCGCTTCTGGAACAGGGCCTTTATCCGCGCTTAGCAGACATCGACTATGATGAATTCGAGTGCTATGACCCGGCGGTACTGCTGGGATATGTAGAGGAAGCTAGGCAAAGGATGTGGAATCATGGAGAACTCATACATAAAATCCAAGAAATTCGCCCTATATGCCGCGCCACATTTGTGTGACGGCAGCTAGAAACGACCTGTTTTATGAGGTGATTATGTGATTGAGATTGATGAATATGAGATGGACGGCATCGCAAAATTACTCCATGTCGCGAAGCGGTTTGCGGACCGCGGGCGGCTCGACCTTCTGTTCCAAGCCGGCGGAAAGGACACAATTTTGTCCGCTGAGACTTATTGGGAACTCGAATATGAACTTCCCTGCCTGATTTTCGAGGATGTGACAGTGCAGTGCCATCCGGAGAACGACCGGCGCATGCTCATAGAACGGACCGCCTATATTATGCGGGACAGCATTCTCTCCCGCTTTGACCAGCTCTGCCGGGAATACGAGGCGGTCCGGGGGATTCTCCCCATCGAGAACCCATTCGCGTCCACCTTAGAGAAGGCTGTCAGCCGCGCCTTGAGCATGAACAGCTATTCTTATGCTTACTGTCTGTACGACAGCCTGCGGGATAAAAAGGGCCCAAAGCTCGTCCTGACAGTCGATGATGAGTTTGAAGCATACTACGATATTCCGGACGCGCTGTTCAGCATACTGGATGCATGTGAGGACGGAATTGACCATCTGGAGACTGAACTGGCCCGCCTGAAACGCGAAGCGGAGGAAAATAAGCGGAAGGTCATCGCCTTTCCCCAAAAGAAAAACGCCCGCAGGAGAAAGGAGGCAGCCTGATGGAAGACCGCGTATCCATCCACTTTTCTGTGGAGGATGGGATCATCGAAGTGGAACAGAAAAAGGGTCCTCTAATCTCTCGAAAGGAAATTTCGCGGGATCAGCTTCTAAATTGCTTCCGGAAAAGCGTCTATATCAGGGAAGACGCACCGCCTGTCCTGTCTTCCGGATTTCTGCCATTGAATACCCTCGCTGTCAGGCAGACCAAGAAATCCATCAGTGTGGTCGTATGGTACCCCCGTCTCCGTGCGGACCTGTCGCTGTATAAAACGCAATATCCGGATTTTCCAATCCCCCGCCTTGTCTTCGGTTTTTCAGTCGGGGCCGCAGACGGCGCTGTGAGCACATGCCGGATCGGAGTGATCGCGGATGAAACGCCGACACCGGATACCATTATGTATCACTATCCATTCAGCAATGTCGATTCATCCGGCAGCCTGTGTATCGGGGCCAACACGCTCCCCAAATATAAGGAACTGCGAAAAGCAGCCGGTCTTCCTGCATTGCTGCTTAGCATCCCCAATAACTTTGACCGGTTTGATCCGTCCGACAACCAACTGGGCCTTGACTATCGGGAGCTGATGCAGCACTTGAAGGACAAAGAGCCTGCATACTACTATACCGATATTTTGATCCCCAATGGACAGACGCTTGCCAATTTTATTCAGTGCATGTGACGGCGCCGACAACTGACTTCAATGGAGGCGATGTGAATGTGGCAAAAATCACCGGAAGAATTGCGCGCTGTGCTCAGTGCCCCATTTTCCAGTTCCGATATTGAGTGGCGGGTTTCCGCCACCAATGCAGAAAAAACCAAGGGACTGGCCGTGCCCTACGTCACCAATCGCGCCATCCAAAATCGCTTGGATGATACCGTAGGGATAGACGGCTGGTACAACGATTTCCGCCCCTGGAAAAACGGCTCAGCCCAGTTGTGCGGAATTTCTATCTTTTTCCCACAGCTTAACCAATACCTGACTAAATGGGACGGGGCCGATGACAGCGAGTTTGAATCGGTCAAAGGCGGCCTTTCTGATTCTATGAAACGGGCTGCGGTTGAGTGGTCGATTGGGCGCTACCTCTATGGCATGACTCAGGTATGGGTCACGATCCAAGTCACCAATGGTGGGAAGAAGGCTAACGCCAGGATTCGTGAAGAGGAACGCTCCCGGCTGGACCAGGCCCACGATGAATGGGTGGCATACCTGCTGGCCAAAGAGCGGGGAGAAAACCCGCCGAGGCCAAAAGCTCCCCCACCGTTAAAAGCCCAGCAGGGCCAGGGCAGACCGCCCGCACAGTCCCAGGGCCAGTACCAGGTGCCCCCACAGGGCGCTCAGCAGCCCCCGCAGCAGGGCCAGGGCAGACCGCCCGCGCAGCCCCAGGGCCAGTACCAGGCGCCCCCACAGGGCGCTCAGCAGCCCCCACAGCAGGGTCAGGGTAGCCGGTCTATTCCAAGAGGTTGCCTTCTGGTCACCGGGGCACGGCTGAAAAACACCATCAACGGCGGGCAGCGTCTCAGTATCCAGCTGGTGGACGAGAACAATGCTGTTTTCCAGGCATATCTTCGGAACCTGGATACCAGAATTGCACCGGGCGTTTTGCTTTCCGATGCTCAGATCACCACACAGAACAAGGGCGGTGTAGTCCTATATATACTGGAATCGTATCAAATTGTGGGCTCGCCGGAAGAAAACGCAGCATAAGGAGTTTTGCATTATGGTAAAACCGATCAAGCAGTTTGAAATCTCATCTCTGAAGGTATCGGGCTTCAAGTGCTTTGCGGAAGAACGCAGCTTTTCGTTTGGCTCCATGAACGCAATTTTCGGACACAATGCCCAGGGGAAAAGCACCATTGCGGACGCGATTTCCTACGCCATTACTGGAGTTTCCTTTTTCGGCAGCAACCGGATGGACAGGCTCCGCGCTCCAGGCAAAAACATCAGTGTTGAGCTTCGGATTGTGGACGGCGAGGGGCAGCCCCACTGCCTGATCCGGAACAGGGTCGGCGACAACACAGATGTTTTCTGGGACGGACAGCCCATTGCGGCAAAGGATCTGAATACCGTCTTTGCGGAACGCGACCTCTTTTTGGCAGTGTTCAATCCCCTGTATCTCATCGAGGTGCTGGGGAACAAGGGACGCGATCTCTTTGAACGGTACATGCCGGAGGTGTCCCACGAAAAGGTGATGGCGCAGCTGAGCGAACACAACCAGAGCATTTTGGCTCAAAATCCCTTCCTTTCCCCCGAGGCCCTGGTCAAGCAGACGCGGGAATCAATCCGGGAGCTGGAGAGAACTTTGACCTATTGCCAGGGGCAGCAGGATCTGCTTCAATCCCAGAAGGAGCAGTCCGGACTGCTGCTGGCGGACCGTCAAAAAGAGCTTCAGGAGCGCCGTATCCGAATCCAGGAGCTGGAATCCATCCGCACCACCGGATTTGATGGCTCCGATTTGAAAGAACGACTGGCCGACCTTTATTCCCTGCACGAAGAATATGTGCGTGAGCAGGCGTCCCTGCCGCAGACAGACGATTTAGACGCCAAGTTCCGCGACCTGACGCAAAAGCGGGCAAAGCGTGAGGCGGATGTCTATCACAGCCAGTATGCCCAGGCCCTTGCTGACACACAGAAGCAGATCAACGAGCTCGGTATGGAGCTGGCCCGCCACAGGCACATTCTGGCCGGCCTGCAGCCGGGTATCCGGTGCCCGATGTGCTACCAGACGGTAACACAGGAAACGCTTCCCGCCCTAAAGGATGAGTTCGAGGCGACGATCCGCCGGATCTGCGCACAGGGAAAAGAGCTTTCCGGGCAGCTTGACGAGCTGCACGGACTGGACGAAAAGGCCAGAGAGGTATTTGAATCCTTCCGGGCCCAGGACATCGCCATGTGCAATCAGGAGCTTGCCGATATAGAGCTCCGCCGCCAGCAGGCGGTCGATGCCGTCAGGGTGGAAAACGAGCGCCGCCAGCAGAAAATCTCGGAGATCCGAGAGGAGATCCAAAATATAGAGCTGGATCTGGAGACGGGGCGCCTCTCCCCAGAAGAAATGGTGGAACTGGAGTGCTTCAAGGAGCGCGCAAAGGCGCTGGAAGCGGAAATTGAGGTGCTGACCGAGCAGCAGGGGAGTTCCATGGTGGCCGATGTGGCCCCGGGTATCAGCGCGGAGGAAATCAAAGCTGAGATCGCCAAGAAAAATGAGCTGCTTACCGCGCTTTCCAGCTACATTGCGGAACGGGTCCGGCAGCGGTTTGACCACCTGGACCTGAATCGCGTCTCCATCAGCCTCTATGAAGTTTCCAAGACGACCGCCGAGGTGCGCGATGTATTCAAGTTCAACTATGAGGACCGGCCGTACGTTATCCTCTCCCTGTCGGAAAAAATCAAGGCCGGTTTGGAGGTATCCGAACTGCTGAAGAAGATCGCCGGGATCAACTACCCTGTCTTCATTGACAACGGCGAGAGTGTCCCTGTGATCGACAATGTGAGGCCCAGCGGCCAGACCTTCATCTCGCAGGTAGTCAAAAACGAACAGCTCCGTGTTGAGATCCTGGGCGCTGCGCCGGCAGGCCGGAGCGAACAGGCCGCGTAAAGGCGGTGTCGCACGGATGGGCAGGCATTACCCGCACGATCTATATGAGGAAATCCCGATTTTGGAAGCAGCGCGGCGGTGTGGGCTTGTCCTGAATGATCGCACGCTGGAATGGGACGAGGTGGAAGCCTCGTGCCCATTCTGCGGCGATCGCGGCCCGGGGAAGTATCATCTCTCCCTCAACACACGGAAAAATCAATACCGCTGTAATCTATGCGAAGCTTCCGGAAACAGTGTATCCCTGTATGCGAGAATAAACGGGACCTCTTTTCGGCAGGCGTATGAGGCGTTATCCGAGGATGGAGGCATCTATCGGTTTCCTCAACAGCCCCTGTCACAAAAACCGCCTGAGCCGGAGCCAAAGCCCCTGGCCATGCGGCATGATGTTTACTATGATATGCTCTCCCACCTGACGCTCTCCCCAAAGCATCACGATGATCTGCTCTCCCGCGGTTTGTCAGAGGAGCGTATCAATCAAAATATGTACCGCAGCCTCCCGAGCGGCACGCCCGCCCGGAGACTGCTGGCCGGCATGCTGTCTGATTTTCATGACCTGGAAGGTATCCCAGGGTTCTATGTGGATAAGGACGGCTTTTGGAACATCTCCGGACACAGCGGCCTCCTGGTGCCCTACTGCACAATGGGTGGGTATATCCAGGGCCTTCAAGTCCGTCTGGACGATGAGAAAAACCCGGAGCGGAAGTACCGCTGGCTTGCCAGCCGGGGCCGCCCCCACGGAGTCCGATGCCCCGCGTGGATTCATGTTACCGGGAATACCCGCGCCACGACCGCCTACCTGACAGAGGGAGGTTTGAAAGGGGATGTGGCGAGTTTTCTGGATGATGACGCCTTGTTTCTGTGCTTTGCGGGCGTCACCGCGGTCAAGCACCTGGAGGATACGCTGAGACAGATGGAGCAGATCCAGGAGGTAGTTATCACGCTGGATATGGACAAGCTTATGAATTGGCGTGTTCAGAACGCGTTGACGAAGATCGTTGCGCTGGTCCGGTCCATTCGTGGGATCAAAATCCGCGTGATGAACTGGAATATGACATTCAAAGGCATCGACGACTTCTATCTCGCCCGTAACTATGCGGCAAAGCAGGGGGTCAACATTTTGGATATGAGATCCAATTTTATCACGATTTATTTGGAGGACCTGTGGAAACGGGAGTATCCTCAGCAGGACCGCGGCTTCATCCACACCTGCGAGTGGGAAGAACTGACGCTCCCAGTCAATGAACTGACGGCAGACCCGCCCAAAGATATGCGGAAGGCCAGGAACTATCTGCGGCTCCTGCAGGAAGGGGCAGCGGACTTTCCGCCCCTAGTGTGTGTCAACCGCATGGTGATCGACGGACAGCACCGTTTTTGGGCCTATCGGCAGGCCGGCTGTCAACAGGTCAAAGTCTATCAGAACAAGCCGTGGGCCATGCCCGCGGCGGCGTAAAGGAGGAACATAGAGATGGACACACAATCCATCCAGGAAAAGCTCATGGGGCACGTCCAGCTCATCGAGCGGTGCAGTGACAACAACGAGAGCGTGATCCACTGCTTCGGCGCGCTGGGGTAGTCCGGCGTCACAGAAGCGGATGTGCTCTATCTATGCGGATTTTATGGCATTCATTACTATGGAAGATGGATAGTGGAGGCCACAAACGACATTGGCGACAGCTTTTACCTCCGGCTTCCGCTGGGAGGTGAGGAAGGTGCTTGAGATCGTTGCCAACGGCAGCACCGCCTACCCCGCCCAAAAGAGCACGCTGAGCGACCTGCACAGGCTCCTGGAAACCTACACCCTGGACCCTGTGTTTGAGCGGTATGGATGCTTTGTCAACCGGACTCCGCATTGGAAAGACGGAGAGACCGCCCGGAAGTATTCGGGCGCTTCTGTAATTGCGGGCAATTTCCTCTCATACAGCCATGCGTTTTACCTTATTACAGATCAGGAAGAGCTGATCTGTTCCCTAGAGAGACTGATCGAAAAGAACAGGGCTTCTCCCCAATATCAGGCCGCCCGGGCACACCGGCTCTCTCCTGAGGATAGGCCGCGGCCCGATTGCCAATAACAAACCGGAAAGGATGAATCTAATGGAATTCAAAGACTTTCAGCTCCTGACGCACAGAGATCCAGTCACGTTCCTGCTTGCGTGGAATATGCTTCTGGAAAATGGCCGCGTCTCACTCCAAGAACGCGATGTATCCGATCTGGCCGACAGCCTCCGGCAGAGGTTGTCCAATTTTATGACGGAGGAAAAGACCCGTGGCATTGCGGAAACCACCAAAGGGCTTGCAGAACTGGAGCCCGGCCTGATCCTTCACTTCCTTCAGCGCGCAGACCGCATCATCAGGCTCCCCGGGGAACCCCAGGAGGGACAATGCCCAATTTGCGGCGGGGGGCTGGAGTATCAGTCCCCCATAATAGACGGCCATGAGGCGCGCAGGCGCTACCGCTGCGAGGACTGCGCCGCCACCGGGGAGGAAGTGCTCCACTGGATCTGTGTGGGCCATACGGACATTCACACCGCCGACGGCGAGCCCTTTTCACCCTCCGGCAGCGAAGTATGATCTCCTTGAAGCGCAGCAAAGAGGGCAGATATAGATTTTAGAGGGAGGTATTTCAAATGAATCAGACCAATAACACCATCCAGTTCAGCCAGTTTGCGGCCGTTTCAAAGGACAATGACGAGGTGCTGGGCAAAATCCTCTACTACACCCTCTCCAGCATTTTAATTGACCGCGAGGTGCTGGCCAGACTCTGCGATACCGTGGACTTCCCCTATAAGCCCATCCGCCGCGCATCTCTGGGAGATGCGTTCCGGAGCGCCACCGGGGACATTTACCACAGGCTGGTGGTCAAGGACGCGGGTGTTCCGCAGATCATCAATGTCTACTGCCGGGATAATCGCGGGCCGAAGGGGATCATCTCCCGCGAGCTGATTAAGGAAACGCTTCATGAGGATACCAACGAATACAAGAAGCTGGCAAATATCAGCCTGGACCGGAAGAGCGGCGTATTCTCCTATGACAACCTGGAGTCCGACCCCGATGTGGACGCGCTTTCCTGCTGCCAGGAGGCACAGGAGCTCTTTACGCTCTACCAGACCTGCGCCAGCCGCCGGCAGATCGATACGCTGCTGCGAAACTATCTGGATACCATGCAGGCGGTAAAAGCGGCCCGAGGACGCATCTATTTTATCCCCAAGGACTATATGCCGAAATTGGCGCTCTTTGAGGACTTCATCGCCCTTTTGGAGCAGCACAATCAGCATAAATACGCCGAGCGGCTGCCCCTTGACGCCAACAGTATGTTCGTAGTGGACGATGAAAAGCAACGGAGCAAGATGGCGCTGGCCTTCTACCGTACGATCAAAAAGGATTTGGCAGAGTATGAAAAACGGGCCACCCATCTCATCCAAAGCGGCAACCAGAGTCCAGCCATCATGAACCGGATGATACTGAGCATACGGGAGCTGGAGCGGAAGAAAATTTATTACGAATCCATCCTCAAGCAGGAACTCCATGAGGTGGATGAACAATATACCTCTTTGCGGTATCTGTCTGATGAACTGCAGATCCGCGCACGCAGTATCCAGGCGCAGAAGCGTCTGGCGGCATAACCATGTTTGAGCCGGGCGGTCCTGATAGGGCCGCCGGGCCCCTTATATTCTCTGCTGCCGCTCTTGGCCGTCCGGCCTTGGCCTTTCCGTGCGCTCAGCAGCCGGAAGGCAGGCCCCGCAGTCAGGTCGGCGCCGGATATGGGAAGCGTTCGCGGGAAACCGCTGGGCACAAAACAGTTTCGCAGATGGCGGAAAGGAGACAACGAGAAGATGGCAAAACGAGTCTTGGTGGACTTTGATCGGCTTGCCTATAATCGCTACCTTCACCGCTATGATAAGGAATGGCTGGAAAAACACCTCGGGCAGGAGCCGCGGGCTCTGGCTCGATAAAACGAAAAGAAGGGTGATATTATGAGCAGTACGCAGAAAAACCGGTTTCAGGAGATGCGGGACCGCCATCAGGCGGAGGTAAACGCCTTCCCACTGATGTTTGCCTTTGACGCCCGACAGCTTGCGGAAGGGCTGCGCAGGCTCGGCCTTCGGGCCTCCGACAAAGACAAGGTATGCGCTCTGCCCGGCACCGGAGGCTTTTGCCGAAAGAGCGATTTGCCGGCGCTGAAAGGCATGTTCGCCCGGCACCATAGGGAGCTTCAGGAGGCCATTGGCGCGGACCACACCGGCCGGGAATTTATCTACGAGATGTTCCGTACGGAACTTGCCAACCACGAATATGCCTACACGCAGGACACGTCGGAGACGCTGGACTGCCTTGGCATCACACAGCAGATGCTGGAGGCTGTGCCGCAGCTCCAAACCGGCCTGGAGCTGGCGTGCAGATCGCTTTTGAAGAATGTCTGAAGGGCCCTGCCCGCGTCTGCGGCGCGGGACAGAGCACGAAACGGCCGGAGAGATATGGCCGGGCCAAAACCAAGGAGGGAATTTGATGCAAAAGAGCAGATTCCAATATCACATCCAGGGATACAGGTACGCTCCAGAGCGTTTTCGCGCATTCAAGGGGCTTTCCGGACATGAGCCGGTGGAAATCCCTCTCTCAGACAGCCAGAGGCAGCAGATGGGCTATCTGTGCGTGACGCAGGGCGGAAAGGCTGCCGTAGACTATGTGAAACGCATTGAACGGGCCAGCGTCAGAAAGCCGGAGTTCTTCGTGACCTATGGCTTCCAGGTCAGAGAAGACCCCCGTGGATATGTCTATGCCCCCAGTCTGCGCTGCCGGCCGGACGCGCCGCTCACAGACCGGCTTGGCATCCTGCGTGAACTGAGAGCGCAGTTTGCCCTGGACGGCGGCCGGGTGGAGCAGCTGACTGAATGCGAGTTGGACGGGCGCCTTCGACCTATCAATGTGCGGCGGCGCTATGTGACCGCCGACCTGAGCAGACCTGTTGTGGTCCACCTGCGGGCCGCTTAGCCAGGAAGAAAACTGAATTTTAGAAGGACATCACCATGAATCAAGCCTATTTATCTGGAGTATTCCAGACACTGTGACTCCATTCATGGGCCGAAGGAATCCCCGGAGCAAAACGATTCGGAGAAAGCGTGAGCGGCCCGCGCCGTTGTGCGGAAAAAGGGCGTTGAAGCCGCAATCCCGCACGCAGGGTCGCCCTGTTGCTGGAGCTCCTTTTACACAAAAATATCATGGAGGAATGGAACATGAAACAGCTCGGAAACCTGTCCATTGTATGCGCTGAGCGCCCTGACGTGCTGATGCAGGTCTATGGTGGCCGGGTAAGCGTCCATGTGGGCGAAGGGCCGGAACGCGCCAGGATGGACGCTGCATGGGACGATGATGAGATGATCCAGTTAATCATCCGCGAACTGAACTTTGGACGCTATGCCGCGCCCAGCCGCAGGAAAGCGTCCTGATGGGAGGAGGACATCCATGACTGACTTTCAGAACGATATGTACCGCCGGTATCTCGCAGCTGGGCAGAGGGAGGAGGCGGAGTCTTTCCGCCAAGCCTGCGCGGACCAGAGCAGCGCCGGGACTGCTCAGACAGAAGCCGAGGTGCGGGCGGCGGCGGAAATGCACGTCTACTGCGATATGTGCCTGAGTGATATTCAAAATGCCTGCCGCCAGAGAGGGATCAAGGTTAGGAAGAGCCGGAGCCGTATGGAGATGGACCTGATCGAAGCCCTCGTCAAAGAGCGCATGGAAAAACTGTAAAACTGCGTCCCGTGAAGCCGCCCTGCTGTCAGGGCGGCCCCCGGGACGCAGGACGGCGGTGCGGGCGGCGGAAATCCACCCGGCCTGCCCGCTGCATGGAAAACAAACCGCAGGATTCCAGTACCCTGCTGATGGAGAGGATACCATGTCAAACAAAAGAAACCGGGATGAGAAGTCCAGGCCGCCAGAGCAACGCCCGTGTGCGGTTGATACCCACCCGACCGTCTGTAACCTCTGTGGGGGTCAGGTGATCTACACCTCCAATGAGCGCGTGTATGGACGCAAATACGGCAGCGGCTACTGCTATCTGTGCACATGCTGCGGGGCCTACGTCGGCACACATGAGCCAAGGCCCAGGGAGGCCCTGGGCCTTCTGGCCGACAGCCGTATGCGCAAGGGAAAAGTCATGTGCCACGCCCTGTTTGATGCGCTGTGGAAGGGCAAGCCGAAGGCGCGCCGGAAGCGGGGGGCGCTCTATGAGTGGCTTGCCGAACAAATGGGACTCCCTCTTGCGGACTGCCATTTTGGGTACTTTGACCTTCGGCAGCTGCGTCAGGCATACCGGCTGCTCTCAGACGTCCAGGGGCTTCCCATGCGATATGATAACCGTGGGCATATTTTCTTTGAAGAGCGCCGCTCGGCTTGACAGACAAAGGCATAGCAACGGCTCCGACCGGTCGTTCCGCTGAAGCCGGAAGGCCGGGGATAACCTGGAAAAGGTATGCGGCCGCTTGCTAAATCCTTGATAATCCGGTATAATAATCATAGTGAAAGAGAGGTGCCGACTATGCCGGAGATGAAGCGCAGCATCAAGGATTCCGTGTTCACCATGCTGTTCCAAGACCCGGAATATCTCCGCCAGCTCTATCTGACCCTTCACCCGGAGGATGCCGGGGTCCTGCCAGAAGATATGAAGTTAATCACGCTGGAGAATGTCCTGACCACCGGGATTTATAATGACCTGGGCATCCAGGTGCGGGACCGGCTGATCCTGCTGGTGGAGGCCCAAAGCACATTTTCTGCCAACATCACGCTGCGGATGTTGCTCTACCTGGCGGCCACCTACAAGGAATATGTGAAAGAGCGGAAACTGGACCTGTACGCCGGGAAAGCGGTTTCGATCCCGAGGCCGGAGCTGTATGTGGTCTATACCGGCCGGCGGGAAACGCCCGATACACTACTGCTGTCCGGACTCTATGAAAGTGCTCCGGAGGATGGCAGGGTGCAGCACATGGAGCTGGCCGTCCAGATCCTGCGGGATGATGGAAGCGGCAGCGTCATCGATCAATACGTCCGTTTCTGCCAGATTTCCGACGAGATGCGTGGAAAGCATGGTGCGACGCTGAAGGCTGTTCAGGAAACCCTGCGTGAGTGTGTCCGCCAAAACATACTGGCGCCATTTCTGATGACACGGGAAAAGGAGGTTTCTGACATTATGATCTCGCTCTTTAACCAGGAAGAAATTCAAGCCATCCACGACTACAATGTTGCCAAACAGGCGCAGGAAACCGCTCTGAAGCAGACTGTACTGCTCATGCGGGATCTTGGCGTGGCCAGAGAGGAAGCCGTGCGCCAGCTTGCGAAGCGGTATGACCTTCTTCAGAACGATGCAGAGACGGCGGTACGCCAGTATTGGACCATCTGAAGCCGGGCTGCATATGTTCCAACCGGCTCTTGAGGGGAGGGGAGATATAGGCAGCCCGGTTCCTTCGCCGGTCAAAATCTGCGGTGAATGGTAATGCGCCGCAGAGCCGATTATTCCATCATAAACAAAAAAGGATGTGAGAGCGACTGCTCTCACATCCTTTTTTGCTGCCTGCGGCGCAGGGACTATTCCCAGTTCAGAGGGGGGGGACTGGGCCGTTGCGCCGCCCTTAGAAGAGAGATACGTTCCCCCGCACTTTCACAAGGATTACTCACGCGGAGGCTCATGGCGCCATTCCATTCACAAAGGTTACTTCGGCGAGCCAAGCGCCATACAGGAGTATCAGACCTGAACGGCTCCTAGAACAATCATTCGTCCTGCTCCAATCTCGGCGCAGGCAGTATCCGAGCTTCATCGCCCGGCCGAGCCACATTGGCTCTATGTAACTGTACCACAAAAAAGATCGCGCTGTCAATTATGGCATTAAAGTGAGATGTAGCAACAGCACGGATAGCGTTAAGGGACCTGTTGACACTACCAAAGATATAGGTCGCTAGAATGCAAAACAATTTACCACATATTATACACTGGTAGAGTCCGGCAAGTTCAAGTAAATGCAGGTTTTAAACATGTTTTCGCTGTGCGTAATATTTAGGCTGCCATTATATTTTGCAACAATTTTCTCTACATTTTTCAATCCATACCCATGATAGACTCTTTTGGTTTTAAGTCGGAATTTCTTTCCGGGAGAAAATGAATTAGAAAGCTCATAGAACAAAATATGATTATGAAGAGAAATTTGCAAAGAAATCTCTCTTTGTTGGGAAGGAAGTCCAAGGCACGCTTCCAAGGCATTTTCAAATGTATTTCCGATTACAACACTGAGTTCTAATGGCGAGATTGCTAGATTTTCTGGCACCCATACTGATAGGGAGACGGGTATATCGAATTCATGTGCTTGGTGAATGTAGTGATTTAAAATGGCACTAAGTTCGAGATTCCCAACATCCACAAGCTTACCGACTTTTTGAAAAGAGTCTTTTACATCAAGAAGAAGTTGCGATGCCGAGGGTTTGTTATCGAAACTTACCATTGCCTCCATTGCAGTCAAATATTTATTTATATCATGGTATAAAGCGCGGGTTTGCTCCTGCTCCAGTTGAAGATCTTTATAATAGTTAAGTTGTAGTTCTAATCTCTGTTCACGAAGATCTGAATCGTACCGTTCCTGTTGGCGAGTTTTTATCACCTCAGTATAAAAAATAATGATCACGTTTAGATATAGAGTGCCAATAAGGATAATAAAAAATTGGTGTGCCGGAAGATTACACGAATTATGTCGAAAGATGGACATCATTGTATCACAAATATAAATACAGAAAATCTGGCAAAGAAGAAGCGGTATGATTGAACGTAGCTTTAAAAGGAATCGTTCCTTTCGCATAAACATGGCTACCAGGAGGACAAGACTCAACTGTACCATTTTAGAGAGCAATATGAATATTGACCGTTCTACCCCCGGGGAAAGCATGGAATCCCAGCCTAATATGTAAAGAAGCCAATAACATATTGCCTCTGTAAGCAAAGCAATAACGCAGAGACAGGCACCTGCATAAATTGCGTGAAGCATAGATGAGATAAAGCCGACTCTGCAAAGGACAACGATTCCACACCAAGTGTAGGCGAGCCGTATGATTGGTGGGATAGGGAGAAAACTTAGAAAGGCTAGTCCTATCCCAAAGAAGAAAAATGATAATATTAAGACATATTGAGGGTTATCCTTCTTCAAAAATAATTTCCGCAGAAAGAAATAAGTAAGAAGGACTTCAAACAAGACTGTGGCGAGTTCAAATATCGTATAAATGTAATCACCTTCTCATAAAGGCAGACATAGTCTCATAAAAAGTTTTTTGACGATTTCGGCTAAGAGGTAGTTTGTCTCCGGTAGTCAAAGTGATTGAATCTTTCTGAACACAATCAACATATTCAAGATTTACCAGATAGCTGTTGTGGGGCCGGGCAAATCCGGAGGCACTGATGTCTTTTTCCAACTGCTTTAAGGAAATTCGTTCTTTATAGGTTTCCTGTTCCGCATGAAAAATTGCGATATAGCCAAAGACTTCAATAAATATGATGTCTTTTACCCGGAGAAAAACTGTCCCATGATTACCACTGATAGGAAGTCTCTTTGGTGAGATTTTTGAAATTGCAGCTGTCAATGCTCGTTCAAAATCACAATAGGATACAGGTTTTTTCAAATAGCGGAATGCAACTTCATAACCACAGATAGTATAATTACTGCTTTGAGTAATGAAAATTACCAGCGGTACATCCGGTAGCTTGATTAGTTCCTGAGCAACCTGATAGCCATTTGGCTCACTCATCTCAATATCCAAAAGCACAATATCAAAATAATCCTTAGAAAAAGACATGAGAAGTTCTTGTGCGGAGTGAAAACAAGTGAAATCTGCCCGTGCGTTGAAACGAAGAAGCAAATCCGTCATGATTTTCAATTCATCTGGATCATCATCGCAAAGTGCGAATTTCATATGGTATCCCCCCAATCACTCAAAATACCAGCTTGATTTCTTTTTTAGGCTGATGTACCAATGAAACTGCGTACATATTAAATTGAAAAATCATGTTAATAGCAATTATTTCAAATCAAATATGCTTAGACTTGCTTTTTCCGATATGCCAAACGGATACTATCTCGGATAAATTCTTGAACAGGCTCATCTAACTTGGAAAGCATACTTTCTAATTCACTAAAGTCGGACTTGTGTTGTTCTTTATCATAGAAAAGTAAGTTGGCATCAAGCATCAGAACGTTAATTAACCTTTTTAAAGTTGGAATGCTAGCCATCGAAAGTCCACGCTCGAGTTGACCGATATATCCAGCTGAGTTCCCGATTTTTTCAGCAAGGGCCTCTTGTGTCAAACCGAGCTCCTCTCGCCTGAACCGTATAATATCACCTATCTGTTTTGACATACTCCACACCTTTAATCCTTAGTAATACTATTATTATTACATAGTATGACGTTTCAAAACAGAAAGTACCTCTACAATTTTATCATAGTAATACTTCAAAAGCAACCAGATACTGCACCACAGGTACCAGGTACTGCAAATATATTGTTCTTTTGTGTCTCATTGCTTAAAATGTTGTCGAAGTGAGGAGGAAGGGGGGCGAGGAATGTGGTACATCAAATTGCAAATGCTTACTCAAATGGATTGTGTAAATATGGTGTAATTGATAAAAGTCAGATTCAAATTTATGCCTATGGCCTTGAATTGATCCTAGCCAGTGTTCTCAATACAATATCAGTATTGATTATATCGGCTATTTTTTTTCAATTTGCTTCCGGGCTGTTTTTCCTATTTGCGTTTATCCCTTTAAGAAGCACGGCTGGTGGCTATCATGCAAAATCGCATTTGTCATGTAATCTAATATGTCTTGCTACATTTATTGGATTGCAGATTCTTGGAGCAATTATTCCGACTACTTTTGTAAGCATATTTTGTATTGTGGCTGCTGCAATTGTTCTGATAACTGTATATCATTGATCTGCCTGTGAAGCTGTAAATAAACCGCTAACGGATGACCGGAAAAAAAGAAATAGAAAAATAAGCATAGCTATTAGTATATGCAATTTGTTGATGTCTTTTGTTGCCTTTTACAGCATAGGTGCCCATCCATGGATAATGAGCTATTATATGGGTGCGTTGGCTTCGGCCATATCTTTAGGTGCAACGAAAGTATGGAATTAAAGGAGAGAGAATTATGAAAAAGATGAAAAAAGCTTTATTTCAGATCAATGGTGTTATCGCTGTGCTCGCCCTGATTGTCGCTCAAGTGTCAGCGAGTTCTACCTGCTTTTATCTGGCCTATCAACCTGATGTGCCCGATGATTTGTGCTAAAACACAATGTTTGACGATTGCTTTTTGATAGATTTGACATCCTCATGTCCTAATTAACAAACCAAACATTGAGCAGAGAGGCAGAGGAGTCGCTAAGTAGTTAGCATCCTTTGCCTCTTAATATGAAAGGACAAATCAAGTTGATTGAAGCTTTTTATATGGTTTTTTAGTGAGCTAAGGCAGGGTAGATAAGGAGTTGGCGGATAGATATGAAGCGGATTGCATCGTCTGTAGTGGCAGTAATATTAGGTTTACTCATAGTGTGTCCAACAACGGTGGCCGTATCACTGAAAGACCAAACATCCAAAGCGGTTGCCTTTGTGCTTGATGCCAGCAACAGCATGAACAGCAACGACCGGAACCGGCTTGCGATTGACAGCATCGCACAGCTCATTTACAGTCTGCCATCCAATTATTCGGTCGGCGTTGTGGCCTATAACACAGATGTGGCTGTCGCGCAGGGGATGGCAGACAGCAAAGGCAGAGACGCCATTATGAAGGCGGCGGATTCTGTTCGCTACACAGGCTATACCAATGCCGGCGCGGGACTGGCAAGGGCGATGGAGCTGCTGGGAAGCGTGGATGCCTCTGAGAAAACGGTCGTGATGCTCTCAGACGGAGAAATCATCATGCAGAACGACGCAGCTACCGCGGCCTCCTCCGCGCAGTTTGCATCTGCCGTAGCGCAGGCGAAGAGCACCGGCGTTAAGATCCATGTGATTGGTCTCGGTGCTGATATGGAGGATCGGGCGAATACGATTTTCTCCGCATCCGCAGAAACCGGCGGCGCCAACTACCATGCGCCGAAAGCAGAGGATATTCAGCGGGCGGTGGATGCCATCCTCTTAGAGCAGCTGAATGTCAAGAAGACGACGGCGGCTGTTGTGGATGCTGATGGCGGAACGGAGGAACTGGATCTTACGATTCCAAGCGTGAACACTACCACTGCCAGGATATTATTCATCAGCGACCGTCCGATCCAGAACCTAAAAGCCGATTTTAACGCTGGTGATGTGCGGCAGATTTCCGGTACCCACTATACGCTGCTGGAACTGGACCACCCGACGGCGGAACAAGTCCATGTCAGCTTTCAGGGGGCGGCAGGCAGCCAGATCAAGGTGGACGTGGTCACAGAATATTTTGTGACCATGACAGCTGATGTGACCTATGAAGATGTGGAGCCATCCGAGGAAGGGGCTGCTCAATATGAGCGCACCGCCTTGATTGCCGTATCCTTCTACGATGCAGGGAACCCGGCGCGGCAGGTGCTTATGGATTCGTCGTTTGACGGCCGATCCCTCTCCGGTACCATCGGCGGACAGTCGTGGACGGGAGCCGTGCATTCTGGCACAGTAATGCTTCCGCCGCAGAGCGGGGTATCTGAAAACCGTAAGGAAGATGTGTCTCTTTCTTTTGACGCCCTGAACACGAATATCATTGTGGCCCAGCCGTTGTCTGTCTCTTTGGAGGGAGCCCCGGAGCTGCCACCCCCGCCGGACTACCGCCCCATTATGATTGCGGTTTTTGTCGGCAGCCTGCTTGTGATCCTGTTGCTGGTTTATCTCGCTGTTGGGCACCGCCGAAAAAAGCCCCGGTCGATTCCAGATCCGCCGCCGCCCGCGCCGAGTAAATACAGCTATACCGGACGGCTGAACATCTATATTACCCACACAAAGTCCGGGCGCGATGTTCCGCCGCTTACCTATGATTTGTTCCGTATCCCGGGTGGGAAGGTTTTATCGCTTCAGGAGATTCTGGACGGCTGTAATGTAGAGGAGCATCTGGAGGGGGCGGATCGGATCTATTTGAAGGCCGGCGCCAACCGCTGCTTGGTACTTTCCAATGATTCAGATTGCACCATCATCCAGTCGCGCGAGATCTTGATGAAGGGAAGGAGCTATCTGATGGGCCTGGATTCCAAGGTAGACATCACCTTTGAAGACGAAGTCAGCGAGATGGCTCTGCAATATCGCCAAGTGCGCCCTAACGAGTTGAGGAGTTATGCATATGTCTAAGTCCTTTTCTCAATTCTCGATTGGTCATAAAAATTTGTCGTAAGGAGTGGATCAGAGTGACAATTATCAACCAGACAAACCGCACCCTGCTGCTGGAGGAGATCAACCCAGAAAAACTGGATCTCCTGACCTTGATCGGCGATGTGAAAGGCATCGACAGCCTGAGCGATGACAAGATCAAGGAAATTAACCAGCACCTGGAGTGCCGGAGCTATGAGGAGTTTCAGGAGAAATTCGCGCCGTGCATCTACTCCTTTTTCGATGCCAACAGCCAGTCTGTCCGGTACACCCTGAAGAAGCCGGAGAATATCCCGGACAATATGCTTACAGAGATTCCGCTGAACCAGAGCAACGACTTCCTCAAAATGCTGTTCACGCTGATGGAGAGTAAGAAGTCCCAGGGCGTGCTTAATGTGGACTTTGGGTTTGAAAACCTGCTGGACATGATCTCTCCCAAAAAAGTCATGGACGACATCCGCCAGGTGCGTAAAGAGATCCGGTACAATTACTCCAAATACGCGGCTCTGGAGGACGGCGATCCGGCCAAGCTGGATGTGGGTGATAAGCTCAACGAACTCTTTGAAGAGGCCAGCAACAACTACAACAATGTGATGGCGATGCTGCCTCTGGCAATCGAGGACATCAAGACCCGGCTCCTGCTGGGCGCCGGGGATCAGAAGGGCAACAGTAACCAGATCGCACTAGGTATGCTGACCATGGGCGAAAAGGGCGAGCTGAAGGTGCTGGAGGCTCCCAAGCAGGAGACTACGGCTTTGGCGACGGTGGACGACAACATCAACACCGGTTTGGTTGCCGCACTGGAGGAGGACTATCAGGCCATCAACGAGACCCCTTCCGACTATGTGCAGTCCCTGGTGGTACGTACCTTCTGTCCTCTGCCTTCTACCACTCAGACTAAGATCGATGTGCCTACTGAGGTTGCCAACTATAACTCCTACCTCCAGTTCTATAAGGATGCCAAGGATGACTTTATCAAGGTGGTCAAGCCCCTGGTGGAGAAGCTGCTGGGTGTAAAGATGTTCTTTGACCAGTACAAGTGTAAGACCAAGGGAATGGTGCCTGCCCTGGTGGTGGCGAACCTCAAGCCGGAGATGCTGGCCAAGAGCAGCAGCCTGCCCACCCTGCACGCTTACCTCAACACGGTCAACAGTAAAAATAACTTCAAGGATACCATCTGGTATGCCATCTTCCCCAATCTGTCCGTCAGTCTCCAGGTGGGCGCCAAGCTGCGCCGGGAGCGGTTTGCGGGCAATGTTCACAAGGTCAATGAGGATGTGAACAGCCTGGAGACTCTGTCTACCCTGCTGGATGTAATGAAGGACTATCGGGTAGAAACCTTCTTCTCCTTTGAAACCCGGGAGGAGACTACCTTCAATGCTGTGGCCGCAGAGGGCATCCAAAAGTTTATTGACCGCTGTGAGCCGCTGGTCGGCAAAGCATACAGTGAGTTTGCTATCCCATGTCTGCCCAACTTCACCGTCATTCCCAAGAACAAGTCGGGCGTCACCCTGGACAAGCTCATGACGATCTCCGAGGACAGCACCACCGCCCAGCTCTCCGAGGCGAAGGAGGACATCATGCGGCTGTGGATCGAGGGGGTCTACATCAACGCTGCGTATATCGCCGCCGGCTTCCGGGCGGCCTGTCAGTGTCCGGAGTTCCTGAAAGACCACTACCGCCGACTGAAGGTGGATTCGGAGCTGCCCGGCGTCCGGTACGATGTGGAGGCCGGAAACCACGCGCTCTGCACCCGGACTACAATGCCCAAAGAGATCACCGGCTTCACCAATTCCATCAAGGATCAGATCAACCGGAAGAATTTCGGCTGGATCTTCGCATCGGAGAACGCGACTTTGGATGGTACGGCTGTCACGCAGATCACGGTCTACAAGGCCCGTAATCTGCTCTACGATCCTGACAAATCTACCTATGAGCCGGCCTACAAGACGCAGGTGACCTCTTATATTGAGCGTATCCTGCGCCACGCCACGGGTGATTTCAAGCAGGATAATATTGTCCAGTTCTTCTCTAATAATCCCAAGAGCCAGAAGAGCCAGTGGCTTGCCAAGAAGGACTGCGTTAATGCTGTGCTAGAAGAGGGCGACAACCTTGACTATTCCATTGACGAGGCCACGGGAATCTGCGACCTTACCATCTTCTTTGACGGTGATGCCCGCAACCTGGAGGTCATGATCAGTCGCGTTTCTTCTAAATAAAAAATGGAGGTAAAAGTATATGGGCTTCAGACTGGAAATCGACGGGGCTGGTCCCGTCAAGCTGACCGAGCGTGCGATCACCAGAGTGGAATTTGGCAGTGAGATCCCTCAGGACTCCAATGCCAGAGCCACCGACAACGGAGCCGCCCTCAAGATTTGGGGCAAGCTGCTGTTTGCTCTGGGCGGCCAGGAGCAGGACTCTACGCTGAACCTGGCTCAGTGGAGCCTGGTCCCCAGTGAGTCTGCCGACAGCTACCGGACGGTCAAGGTGGACGTGATCTCCGCCTCTCAGGTGGTGCGTCAGATCACCCTTCCCAACGCGTTTGTCATGGAGTATTCCGAGGAGCTGGACGATGAAACCGGAGTAGGCAGCTTCTACCTGCATGTCAAGCAGAAGAAGGATCAGACCGCCAAGGTCGCCATCGACGGCGAATTCAGCGCCTAAAACAGGGAAAGGAGTGTGTAACATATGTCTCTGAGAGTAACGATTGAGGGCCAGGGCTCCTTTGAAATCGCCAAGGAGTGCGTCAAGAAGGTCACCTACAAAACGGACATTCCCCTGGACTCCAACGCCCGCACCAAGGACGTGGGCAGCAGCCTGGAGATCTCCGGCAAGATCCTGACCGCCGTAGACGGCGACCCCTTTGATTCCACCCGGCAGATGGGCCTGTGGTCCATGGTACCCGCTGAGGATTCCGCCTGCTACCGGAAGGTGACGGTGGAGATCATCCAGGCCGGCATCGTGGAGCGGAAATATTACTTCCCCAATGCCTTTGTGGTGAACTACCATGAGGACTTCGGCGACAGTGATGGTGTGGGCACCTTCTCCCTGGTGGTCAAACAGAAGAAGGACAAAATTGCCGGGATCACCATTGAGGGAGGATATCCGGCCACTGCGTAACCGTTCTGAGAGCGGAAAGCTGCATACTGCGGCGCGGCAGTCCGCGTGAGGGAGGGCGCGTCCGACTTTGGTTGGGCGCGCCCTTTTTCCTTAACAAGGTCTGCTTGCGACCTTTATGAAAGCGGCAGCCTGTGAGCGGGGGAGGCTTTCATAAGGGCCGGAAGCAGTCAAACAAGGAGGAACGTCCACCATGAATGAATACTATCGAACCATTGGTGTGCAGCCGGGGGCCTCACAGGATGACTTAAAAAAGGCGTATCGCGCCTTGGCAAAGAAATATCATCCAGACCTCCATCCGGGCGACCAAGAGGCGGAAACCCGCTTCAAGGAGGTCAACGAGGCGTATGAAGTCCTGGGCGACCCGGATAAACGCAAGGAATATGACGCAAAGCAGCAGACAGCACAGCGTCATCAGGCTCCGAACAAGGCTAGGTCGGCCACACGCACACCACGGGGCGGTCCGGTGGACTTCTCACAGATGCAGGGTGGATTTGCTCAGTTTTTCGGATTCGATCCCGCAACCGGGCAGGTGCTCGATGAGGAAAAAGTTTCTGGGCAAAAGAGGAACCCGCTGGACACCACAGATCTGTTTGAGCGGTTTATGGGTTTTAAGTGATCTGCAGCACGGATGATGACAAGATGGGGTGTATCTGAAGATGACAAATAAGCGCGTGGTGGACCTCCTGCTTGCCTTGGTCGGAGGGGCGATCGCCTCAGTTGGGTATTTTTATCTTGAGGACTGGTATCGCCTGCCGTTGGTATTTTCGGGGCTTTTGCTGGCGGTCGTATTTCTGATTTTTATGGTGCGGGATGGCCGCGCAGGGCCAGAGCCGCCTGTCCGGCCAGCAGATGGGGGGAGTGTCCCGCCTTCGGGCCGGCTGACCGAAATTGTACTGCTCAATGAAGAAGATCAGGCTCTGACCTCTTGGACGCTCTACGGAAAGACCGGAATGGTCATTGGCAGGGATTCCGGGGAGAATCAGGTCAATATCAACCTTGCCAGTTCGGCTTATGCCAGCACGGTGGAGATTGAGCACGCGGCACTGAATTATGCGGCCGGCTGCTGGTATGTGGAGGATCTGGATTCAAAAAATGGAGTGAGCGTCCAGAAAGAGGACAAGCGGAAATATAAGCTGGCTCCTGGGCAGCCGTGCAGGCTCTCTACCGGCGACATTCTCTACATCGGCCTTGTCAGGCTGATGGTTCGATAATAAGAAGAATAGATTCTAAGATGAGGGAGATGGCGATACCATGTCAAATCTGATTCACTGCCAGAACGGACACGTTTTCAGCAAGAAGCGGTACGGGACGGTGTGCCCCTACTGCAATGTCGAGACAGCGACCAAGGAGAAACGGGAGACACAGCGTTCGGATGTGGAAATTGAGGAGGATATGTTCCGCGAGGACATTAAGCCGGTCTGCGGCTGGATCGTGTGCATTGACGGCGCCCGTCAGGGCAAAGATTATCAAATCGTCCAAGGGAAGAATTTTGTGGGCCGTGCCGACGATATGGACATTCAGATCCTGGGGGATAATGAGATCTCACGCCGCAACCATGCGGTGATCGTGTTCGACCCGAAGAAGAAAGAAACGGTCTTGCTCCCTGGAGATTCCAACGGCCTGGTCTATCTCAACGGCAATGCAATATACACTTCCACTGTCCTGGATAAATACGATGAGATCGAACTGGGAAAGTCCAAATTCCTGTTTCTCCCCTTCTGTGGCGAGCATTTTATGTGGGGTGCAAAAACAGAGTAACGAGAGAAGGGGGCGGGGGATATGACGCCGCAGGCAATACTGATGCTTTTGTGCATCGCAGCGGGGGTCCTGCTCATCGTTCGGGCAACCATGGGCGGTGGGGCTAGACGCTACCACGGGCCGGATGTGGGCAGCTCCATGACCATTGGCGGGCGTGAGGTGCAGGAGGATTATGTTGGCACGCTGGCTACGCCGGCCGGACTGCTGGCGGTTCTGGCGGATGGCATGGGGAAGACATACGGGGCCCGTATCGCCAGCCGGACAGCAGTGGAAACCTGTTTGGATCTTTTCCGGGACTACAACGCATTTGATAACCCGCAATACTATTTTCGCAAAGCATTCCACGCGGCCAACCGGGCTATTTTGCGGGAGCTTGGCGACGAGGGGTATGGCGCGGCCAGTGTGGGTGCCGCAATGATCCAGGACAACTGGCTCTTTTATGCAGCTGTGGGAAATGTGAAGCTGTGCGTCTACCGCGGCGGAGACCTGGTGCCAGTGTCCGCCGGGCATACGCTGGATGTTCTGGCGGAAGAGCACTTCCAAACTGGAAGGCTCTCCAGAGAGGATGCGCTGGCCATGCTGGAGAACCACCGTCTTTATAACTACCTTGGGCAGGATGGCTTCAAGGACATTGAGATCTTTGACCGCCCTATCGCGTTGCAGAAGGGGGATATTATCGTCCTTATGAGCGATGGCCTGTATGAGCTGATCCCCTGGAAGGAGATCGAGGATGTTCTTGCCGGCGGGGAGGACTGCCAGAGCATGGCCTACGCTCTTATCGAAAAGGTCAATCAGAATACGGCGGAGGACAGGGATAACGCCAGCATCATCCTGATACGCTGGGACGGGAGCGGACGCGGAGCATGAGAAAACAGAATTCAACGTTCAAGACGGCATTCACATCAGAGGCCGACAAAAACCTGAAAAACACCGATTCCTTCGGTTATGTGGAGCTGGACAAGTACGCCTGCTATGTGATCGCCGACGGCATCGACGACCAGGTGGACGGGGAGAGTGCCAAGCTGGCAGTTGACACCATTATTTCGGCGTTTACAGAATCGCCCTCGATCCGAAAAGGTGCGATCAGGCGCTATCTCCGGGCCGCCAACCGGGCCCTGCTCACAGCCGACAGCAAGATGCGTCTCAAGGCATCCGTGATTGTGCTGGTGACTGACTACGCGAAGCTGCGCTATGGGCAGGCCGGCAACGCCCGCCTGCGGCTCTACCGGGACGGGTTCCTGCGCTTGCAGTCCCAGGACCAGTCGTTAAGTATGGACTTGGTGAAAGCGGAGAAGCTGGAACCGGACAAGCTCGCCAAGCACCAGGAGCGGCACAACCTCTATTGCTATTTGGGCCAGGAAAAGGATTTCCGCCCTTACATATCGAAAAAATGCAAGCTCTCCGACTCGGACGCCGCCGCCCTGCTGACCCGCGGCGTGTGGGAGCATGTGGACGATGGCCTTCTGAAAGACGCCTTTGCGGATGCATCTGACGAGCCCCAGGAGACGGTAGATGGCGTGGAGGATCTGCTGCTGTCTCCGCAGCCGAAGGACCTGGGTTCCTATACCTTTGCAACGATCTTCTTTAATAAAGTTTATACCGATCCGAACCGGAAACGGAAGATCAAGCGGGCCATTATGATCGCTATTCCCATCCTCCTGGTGGTGATCGTCCTTTCCATCGTGCTGACGGTGCTCTATCGCAATCGCCAAAAGCAGATCGCCGCTATGGAGCAGAGCTATTACGATGCGATTGAATATATACAGGCAGACAACTATGTTCGAGCCCGGGAGGAGTGCCAGAAGGCCCTTGGCCTGGCAGAGAAGTTGGACCAGGAGGAAATCCATTCAGACGCGAACAACTATATGAAGCTGATCGAAAGTGTGATCGCCGGCGACGACGCGCTGACCAACGGGCAGTACAGCGACGCCCAGCGCCACTTTCTCAATGCCAGAAACCGGGCCCGGTATGCCGATAACCTGGGTGTGGATTATCTCAACGAGCGTCTGGCCCAGACCAGCCAATATATGTCGGTGTATGAGTTGATCTCCCTGGGGGATACGCTGGCCCAAGGGATGCAGTATGAGGTGGCGGAGGAACAGTACCTGGCGGCCAGGGCCCTGGCGGCGCAGATCTACTTCGACACTGGCCGGGACGATGCCGTAGCTGCTTTGGAGAAGCTGTATGCCGACCAGGCGGAGGCCCAGGCCCAGGACGCGGAGAACGCACAGCAGGTGGCAGAGGCCCAGGCTTCCGCCGCCAGCATTGCGGCGGAGGGCGATGCAGCCCTGGCCGAGGGGAATTATGAGAGCGCCCGCGCACTCTATACCACCGCTCTGCAGAAATATACGGAGCTGGAGGATCAGGGGCAGATCGATGCTCTGACCGCGAAGCTGGCGGCCATCACTGTCCAGCAAAACGCACAGGCGGAGTTGGTGGCAGAGGCGGAGTCTTACGTCAGTCAGGCGGAGACGGCGTATTCTGAGGGTAATTTTGTCCAGGCGAAGAAATACTATCTCCTGGCCAGGGATGTCTATGCCCAGATGGGCAATGATGCCAAGCTATCCGAGGTGACACGCCGGCTGGAAGTCATTGCAATGGGTATCAGCGAGCAGGAAGCTGCGGAGCGGGAGGCAGCGGAACGGGAGGCGGCAGAACGGGAGGAAGATGAGCAGGCGGGTACACCGGCTCCGGAAAGCCCTTCCCCTGTCCCGAGCACTTCTGTGAGCCCTGCACCGGACACGGTAGGATAAAAGGTGAGGTGCTGAAATGGGAGAGAGCATATTTGGCTCCGGCTTCGATCTGCGGGATTATGTTCACAAGCGGGCGCTGGAGATCAACAACCTGGAGGAACGAACCCTCTACCGTCAGATCACCGATGGGATGATGGCCGAGCTGTTTCAATATCTCATCGACGCGCAGAGTGCGCTTGAGCAGCGAGTCTTATCTGAGGTGCGGCCCTGTGGAAATGACTTTGCGATCCACATCGGCGTGACAGAGCGCGAGCTGTACGATGCCAGTGACAGTTTCCTGGTGCCGATTTGCCCGGAGGACATCGCCTCGGCGCGTCCCACGGCTGCCGAATGCCTGCGCTCGGACGCTCCGGCGGCGGTGGAACGGGTGTTCCTGCGTCAAAACACACGGGAGGCGCGGAAGTTTGCGGAAGATGGCGCGCTGTACCAAGGCGCTGTGACAACGGATAAGGGGACGTTTCCCGCAACCTTTTTTGTCCGGAGGAGCCGCCGGTATCTGGAGCGCGTGGAAAGGCTTTATCAGGTGTTTCATGCCAACCACATCCCTTGGGCCACAGTCTGCGCGGCCTACCTCTATAAAATGTTCGATGTCTTTGTATCCGATGTGGAGGGGCTTGAGGCGGACAGTACAGATGAGATCCGGTCCGTATCCGTGGATTTTGGCGCCTATGATCCGTTCCTGCACCGGGGCATGGTCCCGCTTTGGAACCTGGCGGGGATAGAGGTCAACACCAGTATGTACCCCTCACCCTGCGCCGATCATGTCCACTGTGAGCACCGCATTTTCGCCCACCGCCTGGCGCCGGGCTGTCATTACCTGGTGGCCGACTTGGAGCGTCCTTTGCGAAACGTGCGGATGGAGCGGGGCGATATGCTCATTACCTGCCAGGAGCGGGGACCGGTGGCCTGGAATCTGATCCAGGTCAATCAGGACACGGAAAAACTCCGGTATGAATACCCGCCCCTGGTCAACCAGCCGGCGGACAGCTTTGCGTCCAATCTGGGCATATTCTACCAGCAGGGCATAAAGACGCTGGGGGAACTGAGGCATACCATCCTGAGCTATGGTTACAGCGATGTGGTGTCCTTTCAGCGGGCCGAGCTGGGCGCCCAGCTGCCGGCGGAGGCGGAGAGCTATGATATGGACCAGTTTATCACGGATGAGCTGCGGAAAAAGAGCGCCCGCGAGACGATGCTGCTCCACTTTGCCGCGGCCGACCCGGATCATTACCTGAACATGGATCTTGTGAGTTTCCTAGTGACCAAGGCCCAGAAGATCTTCCCCGAATATGTCTGTGTAGGGGTTCTGGATACGTAGGCGGATGGGTGTTGCACGATGAATTATATTTGGGAGATATTACTGCGGGCCCGGGAGGGCGGCGTACCGGACGAGAATCTGTTTTTTGCCCAAGCCAAGGAGTGCAGTCCATGGTATGAGCAGTCCTTTCCCTGTCTGAATGAGAGCATGGCGTCCGGGCCGGTTGTGGAGATCAACAGCCTGTACCGTTTTTCCTCCATCTTTCAGGAACTGCTGCATGAGATGGGGGATTCTGAGTATCTGCGGTTCCTCTTTGACGCCGGCATCCATGTCCTGGCGGCACAGGAGACTATGATGGGATTGAGCAAGCGGGACTTTTATGTGCAGAAGCTGCGCTGCGATCTGCTGGCCGGAGAATTTGGCGGCCCAGCGGCGCAGGCACTTCAGGCCCTTTCCGATGACCGGCAGCGTGGGGTGGCCTCTTTGCTCCTTATGCAGTATGAGACAGGCTCATCCCTGCTCATGTTCCGCAAGGCTATGACCTATTTTTACCCGGACGCCATGCTCTATCAGCTCAAGGCGCATCCGGAACAGCTCCTGCTCTACCTGGGGCTGGCCGGCGCCGACCGGCAGACTGTACAGCTACTGGAGGATTTGTTCCTCCCTTTGCAGTACCAGGTACGGATTTTTTGGACAAAGCACTTTGGCGTTTGGGATGTGGACGAGACGCTGGTGCTGGACGAGATTGAGATTTACTGACGAGATCAGACAGAGGCGGTGTGGAATTTGAGCAAGTATTCCTATACATACAATCGAAACGTGGGGGAGAAAGAGGAGCTGCGCTATTACACCCGGGAGGAGCTGGAACTGATGACGACCCATCAGCTCCGGGACATCTGCTACCGGGAGCGCATCATCAACGGTATCCACGCCCCATTGGATAAGGATGTGCTGATCCGGGAGATCATGCGCTTTCGCGGGCGAGCCGACCGGCTGTTTATCACGGAGGACTCTGAGGATGGTATGGAGCGGCTGAACGCCCTGCTCTCCACTGCCAAGCTGAATTTGCAGAACACCGTCCTGCAGGGCTGCGCCAAACTGATTGTGTATAACGGCATTTCGGTAGAATACTTTGACCGTTACACCATTGGCTACCATCAGGATCTGGCGGACACCAATGCGCTGCTGGTCAGCGGCGGGGAGATCTGTGCCATTTTCAACCTGCGGACGTATCAGAGCGAGCCGGAAAAGCTGTTCATTACCAAGTCCGCCAATATGACGTGCCGGGAGTCCGCCATACGCAATTACACACTTTACTGTATGGATCGGCGGCAGTCCGACCTACTCTACCACATCTACAAAGGGGACACCCCCATTGTCCCGGAGCACCTGACCTTCCGCACAGTCTCTGTCCTGAATTTCGAGGTGCGGTCCCTGCTGGAGAGCCGGATGCCTCTGGCTATTGACTTCGGCTCATCCAACACCACTGCCGGCGTCTATCTGGACAATGCCTACTTTGAACAGCTCTCCGGCGATCCTATCTCTCAAATCCTTAAGCGGGATCAGGTCAACTATGTGCCCCATCTGGACGTAGAACACAAGGATGCGGAATCCCTCATTTTGCCCAGCGCCGTGGCGGTGGTAGGGGTGAGGGGAGAGGATATACAGTACCGGTTCGGCTATGAGGCCAACCGGCTGTTCCACCTGAGCTACATCGACGAGGGATTTTGCGTGTTCTACGACCTGAAGCGGTGGGTGGGTGACGCCGACCGGCTGGAAGAGGTGGTGGACCGGGAAGGCCACCGCAGCTTTGTCCCGCGCAAGGAGATCATCCGGGCCTACCTGGAGTATGTGATCGAGTGCGCCAGGCAGCGGTTCAAGTGCAGCTTCAAATCCATCCATATCTCCGCCCCGGTCAAGCAGAAGCCCCTTTTTGTGGAGCTGTTCCAGGAACTCCTGCCAGAGTACCGGTTGGAGAGTGAAAATATGCTGGATGAGGGCGTGGCTGTCCTCTACAACACCATCTCCACGCTGATTAAAGAAAAGCAGTATCAGGATGGGGCCATCTACCGTGCACTCATCATCGACTGCGGCGGCGGCACCACGGATCTGTCCTCCTGCCGTTTCCGAATCACAGACCGCCGTGTGGCCTACCAGATCGACATCGCCACGGCCTATGAGAACGGGAATACCGACTTCGGAGGCAATAACCTGACCTTCCGTGTGATGCAGCTCCTGAAGTTGACCCTGGCACGGCAGCTGACCAGCGAAGACCTCCCAGATGCCGACGCCATCATTCAGGCGCTTGACATCGATGTGTTCCGTACGGTAGACCGCCAGGGCGTGAACAGCGTCTACGCAGCCCTGGATGAAGCCTACGCCCAGGCCGAGCGGGTGATCCCCACCCGGTTCCGGGACTATGAGCACAGGAGCCGGGCGGACTACTACGCGGTCAAGAACAACTTCTACTTCCTATTTGAGACGGCGGAGCGGATTAAGACCAGCTTCTACAGCCATGCCAATATCCTGCGCATGGCCGTATCCAGTGTGCCGGTTCAGGAGCCGGCCACAAAGTGTATGCTGGTAGACCGCTGGAAACTGTCCGCCTATCAGGAGCAGGAGGGGGTGCTGGAGGCGCTAAAGGATGTGCCCACCGCCTACATCAATATCTATGCCCTCAACCTTCTGCTGCGGGCGGACATCTATGGGATCGTCAGGCAGTTTATGGAGGGCCCCTACGAATCCGGAGAACTTCCGGAGTACAGCATCCTCCGCCTCACCGGGCAATCCTGCAAGATTGACATCTTCCGGGATGCGCTGAAGGAGTTCATTCCTGGAAAGGTCATCAAGACCTCCCGAAGCGACCGGGGCCAGGAGCACGACTATGAATTGAAGCTGATCTGCCTGAACGGTGCCATTGAGTATCTGAAAGACAAGATGTTTGGGTACGCTGACGTGCGCATTAACCATGAGCAGGCCGCCTTCCCCTATGTGGTCACCGCCTTCACCCATACCAATCAGGAGGTGACATTGATCCACAGCCTGGACCGGGAGAAGATCCGCGGCTTTATCTCCCGCAATATGGCCGATCTCACGCTCAAGCTCTACCTGAAAGACCTGGAGGGGCGGCAGCGGTACATCTACAACTGCTCCTGTGATCCGGACAAGTTCAAAGACCAGAAAGCGGAGGAGATTGTGGCCCGGTACAGTGGGCAGATCCGTCAGGATGATCTGGATGATATTGTGGACCGGGAGCTGAAATTCTTCATCCTGGCAGATGAAGACCGCTGGGGCTTTACGGTGGTGCCGGTGCTGCGCCGGGAGGGGCAGCTCCAACTCGGGCCGGATCAGTTCTTCCGCTTTGAGACGGAGGGCTGGGTCACCAACTTCTTTGACGGGACAAGATAAGAGTCGTGGTCGGCCAGCTCTGTCCGCAATAAGTGCGTTGGGCTGGCCGGTGGAAAGCGCACCAGTTGGCAAAATAGCAGGATAGTAGCAGACCGCAAAAGGGGATGATCTGTAATGGTCACAATCGACTACACGGGCCTGCGCCTGACGGGGGCGCTGCGCATAGAGCACCTGACGGACCTGACGCTCCATGTGGGGG
>OBXC01000342.1_pt1 | contig 41797 bp, 44 predicted proteins | sample 1538111 | NCBI WGS metagenome assembly OBXC01 (sample SAMEA2580137, study PRJEB22360) | human gut metagenome | biome: human gut; feature: human-associated habitat; material: faeces | place: Denmark | collected 2008/2010
GAACCCCCAAGCCCGTTACAGGCACTAGATCCTTAGTCTAGCGCGTATGCCAATTAAAATTTTAGTATGTGAAACTTTTGACAGTCAATGGATTTGTGTTGTGAGTACTAGATCTTTTCAGGAATTGTGTGCTAGATTCTATAGATTAAAACAATATAACTTATATGTTCCTAATTAGTAAACTTCTTAATTAACTATTCTTTTTCTGAATAACTATCAATAACGCTAAAGATTTTTAGCTATATAAAGTTCTTTTGCACGTTTGATCATATTTTCTATATTTCTAAATGGAGTATTGTTGAGAATATAGGTATTTAATTCTTCATACTCAACACCAGATAGATTTTCTGCCGTTTTATTAGTAAGTTCTAATTTAATTTGCTCTATCACATAACTATTAATATTATATCTATTAGCAAAGTTAATATCTAATATTTGTTCTAAGGAAACATTAGATATATATTGTTCAAGTAACTGATTCATTCTATTTATATTTCTCATACTTCACCTCCAATTATTAGATTATATTCTATTTCAGATTATTTTATACATTTTTTCTTCTATTTCCTCTAAAAGTTTTTGTGCATTTAGAGAACAATGTATATTTTTTATTAAGTCTTTAGAAAAACTATGTTTATTTTTTTGATCCATTTGATTTGTTAAATTCTTTTTAAAAACAAAATAATAGCTTTCTACCATTCGTCTTCCCTTTACAATTAAATTTATGTCTATCAGCTTTTTCTCAGCATCTAGCTCTCTATAGGCTTCCATTTCTATTGTATTCCATATCTCCTCATTAAAAGTTTCATCTAATTTCTCTAATTCTTCTTTAATATATGCTTTTAATTTATCTTTATTTATCGAAAGGCTCCTAGCTTGCCACCATTTTTGGTTCTCTATACTTAAATCCTCTATTTTAAATAACTTTTTATTTTCATCCATATATCTTATCTTAAATTTATTAGCTATATATAAAGGCAAAATAATTTGATATACCTCTTGTTTTAAAGTACTAATTGTTATATTTCGAGTAAATATAGTCGTTAAATCTCTTAAAGTTTTTTCTATTACTTCATCCTCTACTAAGTAATTTTCCATATCATAGCAATGAGTATATATAATATTATCTACTTCTTGTAAATTTCCTCTATGTCTTTCATGATCACTATCAATCAATGCAACATACTGAAATGGGATATTTTCTTCTTCAATATGAGTTAAGATATTACTTTTACAATCACCTATAATAACGTCATATTTATTTATTTCTAAATTACTATAGGTTAGCAATTTACCATATACATCTATGTCCGTCTTTCCCTCTACAATTAGTGCAGGCTTTATTTCAAATCCATAGTCATATACCGCGCTTATAGCATCATCTAATTTTAAATACTCTGCATCATTATTCATTCCCATCATATGTACCTACCTTAATAATCTTATCTCTATAACATGATGAAATAAATGGTGAATGTGTTGCTATTATTAACTGTATGTTGCTATTTTCGATTAATAAAGTTTGTAGTAATTCTCTTTGCCAATTTACATGTAAAGATAGCTCTGGTTCATCTATAATTACCACTAAGTTATCTCTTGCTTTTAATGTTATATATACAATTAACGTGACTAGTTGCTTTTCCCCTGCTGATAAGTCCTCAAATGTTAACTGACTTTTACCATGATAAATCTCTAACTCTCCTTCTCTTATTTTAACTTTCTTAGGAGCTAAGAATTTACTTAGATTTTTTTCTATTCTCTTAAATGGTAATTTAATCTCCTCAATCTCACTACATACCTTTTGATATATCTCTATTACCTTTTGAATTTGACTCCATGAATAATTTATAGACTTAATTCTATCAAATCTTTCTATTATTTCATGAATAGGAAATGATTCTTCCACTTCAGATATGTCTTGATTATTAATAAATGTTTGTATCTCTTCATATTCATAGGCTATCTTAGAGATACTATTTGTGTATGTATCTATTTCTTGACTCCAACCTTTTTTATTCTTTGCTAATCCTGTTTTCTCAAAAATATCTTTTAATTGAATATTTATTTTTTCTTCTTCTATATCTCTATAATCTAAGTTCCCTTCTACTGGAAACTTTAAAAAGCAAAAAAAGAAATCTGCTATAGTAGCATTTAATTTACTTGTTTGAATCTTAGTAATTTCATTGTTTTTTTCTCTTAATATTTCATTTATATCATTATTAGACATACCAATAATTTTATTTTCTTTTTTATTATATATTCTACGGCTATCAAAAAATCTTTCTTCCACCATTTCTAGAAAATCTATTTCTATTCTTCTATATGTCGGAAAATAGATGCACTTTTCTCTATTCCTCCCATTTCTATTATCTCCCAATGCTCTTTTTTCTGATGTTAAATAAAATTCCTCCTCCCATCCTCTATCTCTATCTTTTGTCTTTTCTATTGTATATAGCTTTACATTATTTATTTTTTTACATTTAATAGCTCGATAAATTTTATTATTTTCTTCTAAAATATCTTGATAAATTATTTTATTATTTTTTAATCCTTCTTCTTCTAATCCTCTATTTTTAGATATAACAAGCCCATATGATGTATTTAAAATTTCCATGTATGTTATAGCATCTAATTCATCAATCTCAGCTATTATTGAAAAAAACTTATAGTTAAGTAATTCTTCATATTCTTCACTCACTAAGTTATCCATAATATTTAGAATAGTTGTTTTCCCACATCCATTATTCCCCACCAATACAGATAGATCTTCTTTTAGCTTTATATCTATATTTCTTTCTACATCTCCAAAAAGTCCTCTTATCCTTAATGTCTTTATCACTTATAGTCCCCCTCGTTTTTATTAAATAATAACATGTTTAATGTATGTTTTAAATATCTTTAATAGTTTTCACTAAACCAATCCTAGTCTATATTTTATCTCTCAAAAATATTAATATATTTATGTATTGATTGTCTACTAACATCACACAACCTGGCTAATTCAGTCTTATTAACTTGTCCACTCTTATACTTAGGATAATGCTTAATAAAATTACTTGGTAAATTATCAACTATTGTACTGGGTCTCCCCACAACTTTCCCTTTAGCTATTGCATTTACCATCCCACTCTTGACACGCTCACTAATCATATTGCGCTCCATCTCTGCAAATACACCCATCATCTTTAGCATCCCATCTGTCATAGCATCTAATTGACCTTTTGTACAATCCACTATAAATCCACCAATAACTAGCTTTAAATGTTTTTCTTTTACTATCTCAATAATTTCGCATAGTTGCTTTGTACTTCTTGTAATACGTGATACCTCTGTAGTTATAATTGTATCCCCTTCAACTACTTTATCGAATAGTTTTCCTAGTTCTACTCTATCAATTTTAGTTCCACTTTGATACTCCCAATACATGTTTTCCTCTTGGGTACATCCTAACATTTTAAGCTCTCTTTTTTGTCTATTAATATCCTGTTTATCTTCATCTGTTGAACATCTTGCATATCCATATGTAGCCATTTTAAGTTACCACCTTTTCTCATTTATTAAGTACATAATAGCTTGTACTATTATAAACGTCAACAAAAAGGGTATTTTTATTTCTTTTACATTTTACCATTATTTTCTTATACTTATCAGCTACTTTTTAGCCACAAAAAAATGTTAACGAAACCATTTGTTTTCTTTTACATTCTTTTAAATACTTTTTAATGTTTTTATAGCAACGCAAAAAAGAGCCTACGTATAATATTTATATAGACTCAGTGCTTATTCTTGATTTTTAGTTTCGGCTAATCAATTAACTATTTGTCCAGCGCAACTCTTATTTTAAATTTATCTTTTACAAGATATTTAATTTAGAAATTGGACTATTTCCCTGATACATTCTTTAAGTCCCTCTTTTATCTGAGCAGGAATCACAAAAACGTTATAAAACATATCCTCATCCAATTGCACAGTAGGATTCCCTGATTTATTACAAATCCATTTAAAATAACTCTCTACTAATATTGGATTGACTTCCTTTATAATTTCGTAGTCTGCAATCATAACTATATTTTCTGTTAAAGCATGACTTCCATCTTTCATAGAGATATCTTTACCTTCGCCTACTAAATTATCTGTACACGGATGAGTTAGTTCATGTAGAGCCATAAAAAATGTATCTTCTTCATTATTTTCATCAAAAGGAAAAGGGAGGGCTACTAATTGAGAATTTTGATTACAACTTCCCCGTCCATTTTGCCCCATACTATAAGATAATAAGACTTCTACTTTCATATGTTTACATTGCTTATAATAATCAAACAAACACTTAAATAGCGTTAATCTATCATTTAAGTTCTTTTCAACAATATCTTTTCTATATTTCAACATATTATCTTTGTGATGCCAATACGCATGATAAAATACTCTTTCTTTTTCTAAAATAGTTATAAAGTTGTTAATAAAATTTCCTTTATCCGCTTCTGTAAAACTGCCCCAATTAACTATTGTTTGAGTTAATTCCTCAAAGCTATTTGTTATAAAAGGAATAAAATTAATAATAGATAACCTTTCAAAATTCTTTATGTAATAATCAGTTAAAGCTTCAATATGTCCTATTAAGTCGTCTGTAATGCCTAGCCTTTTTTTCTCTTGTCTTATCTCTTGAACGTATACCTCATTAAAAATATTAGACGCATTGTCTACTTTCATATGCGTTAATACATGAAAAACAATATCTTTATGCCACGCATATAGAATTGATAAATCCATATAATCTCCCCTCCCCTAACTGAAGTGAACAAATATCTATTCTGTTAGCTTTGTATTTCTAGCCTAGTCATTTATAAATTATTTTATTCTGAATAGTATAACATATAATTTTTCTTAATAAAACATAAAAAATCCAACCTTTTCTAGCCCATTTCATACTTTTTCATATCACAAAAGAGCCCTTTTAATAGTATTTCCTACACTATCAATTAGTCTATAGACTTTATTATATCTAGCTTTAATTCTACTTAAAAATATTTTTAGCTTGAAAAAATTTCATTTTGGGGATTTTATGCAAGCGTGGCAGCCCACGTGGTCGACATTCACCTTATACTTATTTATGCCACAATAGGGGGGCTTATTTTTTCATTTTAAAAAGGCACCTATTTCTAGATGCCCTCTTGTATAAAAAACTATATTTCTAATAGACTACCTTCAAACACTTCTTTACTCCACATTCCAGCCATATACCTTGCCATACTAATAATATTATTGTGAGCAATGGCTACTTTTCTTATATACTCAGATTGAATGCTATCTACTAATTGTTGTGGTAGTAACATATAAGCCTGTATTTCTGTTTCTCCCTTAAGCTTTTTACCTATAATTCTGTGACTGCCATCTATTAATATAATAGGCGGATCTACACAAGGGAAAACTCCTGCTATAATAGGCTCATCATTGCATGACGCATGCTCTAAATAAGTTGGATCAATATCATTTGTACTGCTTGCAGGAAGTAGTATATCTATAGGTACTGTTACTGGCTCTATTCCATATTCCTTTATCTTTTGTTTAAGTGTATCAATAAACCATACCAGTCTATAATAGCCGTCATTTGGCATGAATATCTGTTTATCAAAGTACTCAATATCCTTACCCATTGCTATAAATGCAGGCATTCTAAATTCATCATATGCTTCAGCACTTAGTATCTTATAATACTTCATAAACATCGCTTCATAATCATATTCATTTTCTATTGGCCCTATTGCCTTTATTAATGCTTTTCTCTTTTTAAAGAAAGTATCTAGTTTATACTCTCCATCTTTATATAATCTCATCTGCCTGCTCCTTTAATTTTATTCTTTCTTTATAAATTTCCTGTCTTTTGCGGTAGTTTAGGCGATAGTATCTACACCTACATCCTTTGATACTTCTATCCTGCGATAGTTTAGATAGTTTATCCTTAACCCTCCCCTTACCTCTTAAAATACATTTATACTTCTTATTTTAATTTTATCTAATCTACTTTTACTTCTAACTGTCGAAACTATCGCAAACCTTGGTATTACTACAAACTACTATCTACAAACTATCGTTTTAACTGTCGGAAAGTCTTACTTTAGGCTTTTATAAATTGGCTCACTGTTAGAATTAGTGCAATGTCCTCATAATAAATATTTCTACCATCATGAGCTTTCTTAAGTCTTTTCTTCATATCCAGTCCAAACCTTGTTCTATTGTCAGGGGGTTCATTATTAGTCCTACACCACTCTAAATATATAGCATATAGTTCTTTGGCCTGTACTCTATTTCCCTTCTTCTCAATGGTACAATCACAAAGAAATTGCTCTAGAATATCACTTTCTTCTTTAAATTCATAAATAGCATCTAGGATAGCATCAGGCTCTTTTAATCCCTCTTCTAAATACATATCAATTCCTTGAATGCACCACCAAAAGATACCTTCTACTTCTTTCATAAGCTTATCCTTTAAATGCTTATCCTTCTTATGCTCTGGTAAATTTAATGCAAATGGAATGATCTTTAGTCTTCTCCATATCCTTTTATCTGTTCCTACTACCTCAGGTGTATGATTGGTAAAAAGCCACAGCTTGAATTGGGGAGTGAAAGAAATAGGCTCACAATAAAGTCTTCTAGCTGTTACTTTATCTTCCCCTGTTAATTGTTTAATAAGACCTTCATTAAACCTTACCCCCTTGTTACTCTCTACACACACTACAAACCTTGCATCCATAAGATTGATAATGTCAGGGCTAGCTTCTGATCCTTGCCTTATTTGCGATATAGTTTCTGCTTGTGGGCATTTCACATAGTCATTAAGCACATAACTTAATATATCCTTAAATACCCCTTTTCCATTAGCTCCATCACCATATCCTATAAACATACATTGTTCCTTAGTAAAGCCTGTCAAACTATAACCTATGGCTTTCTGTACATATCTTATGAGCTCCTTATCCCCTAGAAAGATTTCGTCTATAAACTTCTCCCAAGTAGGCGCCTTTGCTCCTTCGACTATAGGAATACTCGTGGATTGCGACAGATAATCTTGAGGGTTGTGTGGATAACATGTTTTCTCTAGAACGTTATAGGTGCCTTCAGGTGTGTTCAAAAGCTCACGTCTTGTATTGAAGTTGGTAGAGACTGTAGGTAAAAGATGCTTTGTCTCATTGAGTATAGAAGTCTTCCCTCTATTACTCCTACAGCTCTTTAGATGTAGTGCATAAAGCTTTTCTTGCTTTTTACGTTTTTTATCATCTTCTATATCTTTAGTTAGTAACTCAAAGTCGTCTTGCATTCTATCTATCATTTGATTAGCAAGTAACCTTACTCCATCCACTCTATCCTCTTGCCATTTCACTCCGTTATAGATAAACCACTTATTAAGGTCATAGGCATAACAAAGAGAATCACCAAAAAGCTGTGCCATTGTATGAGCATTATCTGTATCATCTAACCTATAATTTTTTAGTGGTATCTTCTCCTCTAGTACCTCTTGATCCTTTTTCTCTATGAGTTCTAAAAGTTGGTACTTTGTATGTCCTTCTTGAATATAATCCGTTACATCTCCATGTGGCTTATCACTTGGTATGACTACTTTGACACTTTTTGCAGTCGTGCATAAATCTTGTATCATTTGCCTACTTAACTTCTCACCTGCTTCATCATTATCTTGAAGAATGATAACGTCTAAGCCCTCAAAGTAATTTGCTAACTTTTTATACCAAGCTGTCGCTCCACCTGCTGTCGTAGCTAATAAGCCTAATACCTCCATTGTATGAACGTCCTTTTCACCTTCTACATAGTAGATAGGTTCTTGCATGTCTTTTGCCTTTTTTATAGCTGATTTATTGTATAATGTCTTTTGCATGTCTTTAAAGATATCTTTCCATATAACGTTATCACCATCTAATCTAAAGTGTCTTATTTCCTTGCCTTGATAACGTGCCTTATAGTACAATATCTTTTGAATATCGTCATCATAATAAGGGTATAATTCTTGCAACGGTAATTCTCCCTTTTTTTGATGGTGCCACACCTTTACTTTATCCTGCCAAGTTAGAGTAAGGGTGTTATTTTGTTTAAATAGATGTTTTAACTCAAGTCCTATACTTGCTAATATACTTTGTGTGTCACATCCTGCATGACAATGAACAAGTATTCTATCATCTACCTCTTTTATAGATAAACTTGGCTCCTTATCCCTATGAGCAGGACATATACCTATGTAGGAATTTCTCCCATTACTTTTTACGTTTTCTAATCTACTTATTAACTCTTCAATTCTCACATCGTCTTCTCCTTGTTGTCATTTTCTTAGCTCTCTTCAAAAAATAATTTTTCCACACTACTTTGCAACGCATCAGCTAATTTCAGCATTAAATCTTTAGTCACCTTATCATCTCTACCATTTTCAATACGTGATAATATACTCCTACTAATCCCCACTTTTTCACATAATTCTTTTTGTGTTAATTTGAGCCTCATTCTAGCAAACTTTACATTCATTTCTATCACCTCCTCACTATGTTTACTATAGTAACTTTTTTAAATATTTTTTAATTACTATAGTGTGTTACCATTGTATCCTATCATAGACATTTCTTTTCAGTCAACACTATAATGTGTATTATAATATTTTTCCATATAGATACGCATACTATAATGTGTTAAACTATTTCTATCTCACTTCGGAGGTATTTTTTATGTATGGTGATAAAATTAAAGAATTACGAAAGAATCGTAAGCTATCTCAAAAAGATTTAGCTGACCAATGCGGATTATCTATTTCTTATATCCAACAAATTGAATCAGGTAAGAAAAATAACCCTTCTTTAGAAGCTCTTACAGCTATTGCCGATGTACTTCAAGTTAATATCTACTCTTTATTAGATAATGATATGGAAGAATACCGTAACCAAATACACCTTAGTAATTGTCTAGACTGGCTAAAACCTATTCTTAATCCTTCTGATTTTCCTACTGATGAAGATAATATTTTACATGGATATACTCTTCATATCTTACAGGCTCTTCAATCTGCCTATGAGAAAGAGGATATTCGAGAAGAATTTTATGCTGATACGATGCAGTTTCTAACTTATCTATCTTATCGTTATGGATTTGATCCTCTTGAAAATAAACTTATTACTAACCCTGAACAACAAGAAAGGCCCTAAGTGATTTAACACACCTAAGGCCATTTTTTATTGCTATTATTTCATTCTTATTTGTTTTTTAGTATGTTGATTAAGAAAACTATCAAGTGGATTGATGCTACTAAGCTTTTGTAAATCATCTGCGTACATACTGACATACCCCTTAACAGTTTCAAGGTCCTTCCAATTACCAAGTCTTTGTACACTAAATAAATCTGCACCATTTAAAATAAGTGTCTTAGCAAAAGTATGTCTCATAAGATGTATAGAAGTCTTGTACACCCCTCTTGATTTGTTATAACGTTCTACTGCACTTTGCATCCCTCTTGCTGAAAGTTTGGTTCCTGTCTCGTTACAAAAAAGGTAATCTTCTTCTGTTCCTTCTCTTATTTCCATATACTCTTGTAATATGTCACATAAAGCAGGGCTTAGAGGTAACGTTATATTATCCCTTGTTTTCATATGCCTTGTTGTCCACTCCATGCTTCTTAAATTAATATCACTTATTTTTATATGACTTACTGTTGAAAGCCTTTGTCCTGTAGCTAAGAAAAAGTTTAAAAGTACCCATGTACGATATTCTGCAAAGGTAACCTTGTCCATATTGGGTCTTACTAAAAGTTTTATAAGTTCTTCTTCTGTATAATAACCTTTTGCATCTTTAGTTACTGCTAGCATAGTGATCTGTGGAATTTCTTCAATCGCTCCTATACTTAAGCCATAACGCAATATGGCCTTTATACCTCGTAACTGGGTATTAATGCTTACAGGCTTCATAGTCCCTTTAAGAAATAAGATATAATCTCTTATAAAATTTGTATCGATCTCTTCCAAATAAATAATATCCTTGAACTTATAAAGCATATGGGTACAGTTGGTGTAATAGATAATTGTCGCTTCACTTAAATTCTTTGCCCTACATGTTTTTAAATAATCCTCTGATAATTCTTTGAACATGGTCATACTTTGCCTTGAATTACGCATAACAATCTTCTTTTTCATATAAAAAAACCTCCAAGTATGCACGCTAGATCCCTAAAAAATGCATCAAGAATCTAGTACTCAAACTCAGAGGTATCATCAACTTTTTTCACATTTACAGCAATAAAAAACCTTGAAGTATCAATACCTCAAGGTCACTTTAATGCGATTGGGGGGACTCGAACCCCCAAGCCCGTTACAGGCACTAGATCCTTAGTCTAGCGCGTATGCCAATTCCGCCACAATCGCGTATTCCTTTTGAAGACATGATTAATTATATCTAAGAATAGGACGTTTGTCAACTACTTATTTCAATTTTATTTTTAAAAATATTTATCTCTATTTCTTATATAAAATTAAGCTTTTTTAAGGGAAATTTAATTATTACTCTTTAATTATATATGATAAAATAAAGTTAACTTGTTTTAGGAGGTTAATACCATTGAAGAAAATATGGGACACTTATTATGTTAAAATTGCCCTTTATACCCTTTTTGTCATTGTAGCTGCCATTTTAGTTTATCGTATTTCTTCTAATACAGATAATATTATCCCACATGTGTATGCTTATATTAAATCTATTATTGCTATATTTACCCCTATTCTGTACGGCCTACTCATTGCCTACTTACTTAACCCTGCAGTAGCTTTCTTTGAGCGCTACCTAATTAAGTGGACACATTCGACTACATTTAAAGATTTTAAGAGACTTCGTCTTTTATCTATTATCATTGTTTATATCTGTATATTTGGTACACTTTTTTTAACAATTCGTTTCCTTGTACCTCAAATTTTAGATAATATTAAGGTCCTCTTTAATAACTTACCAACATATCTAGATGAACTTAAAGGTATAATTGCACAGCTCCAACACACGATTAACCAAAATATTTCTTACCCTGATGTAACGCAGTTCGTTAACGAAATTATTAATCCAAGTAAAGTAAGCCATCTTGTTGATTTCGCCTCACTTTCCAAGGCATTTGATCATGTTATTTCAGGAACTATGAATCTTACCGGAACTATTCTTAATCTTATCATTGGCATCATGATTGCTTCTTATGCTGTTATGCAAAAGGAAACATTCACAAATGGTTCAAAACGCTTGATCTATGCACTATTTAGACAAAATACAGCGAATAAAATTATTAGTATCGCATCTGAGTCACATACGACTATTATTAGATTCTTTGTAGGTAAGTCACTAGATTCTTTAATTATAGGAATCATTTGTTTCATTGTTCTTTCTATCATGAAAAATCCATATGCACTACTTCTCTCCTTTATTGTGGGACTTTTTAATATGATTCCATATTTTGGACCATTTATTGGAGCAATACCAGCTGTCATTTTAACACTATTTGAAGGTATTCCAGCCGCTATCGGTGTAGCAATTTTCATCTTCCTCCTTCAACAATTTGATGGCCTATATCTTGGACCAAAAATATTAGGAGAATCTATTGGAATTACACCATTTTGGATTATCTCAGCTATCACAGTAGGTGGTGCTATAGCAGGTCCATTAGGTATGTTCTTCGCTTCACCAATATTAGCTGTTATTCTCTCTATTACAAACAGATGGATTGATAAACGCCTAAACACCAAGCGTATCGACCTACCAAAACTTTCTCCAGATGAAATTATCCCTCACACACCACCTCATTTCAATAATCCCGAGGAATAATCATTTTTAATTTATTACACAAGAAAGGCATCCTCGTTAAAGGATGCCTTTCTCATTCATATTTAAAATAAAGTTGCAATTTTTTGCTCTAGTACTTGTTTTGGAAGTGCACCTACTGTTGTTTCTACTACTTCACCATCTTTGATGAAAATGATAGTAGGAATACTCATGATATTGTATTTAGAAGCAATAGCACGATTTTCATCAGTATTTACTTTACCAATTTTAACTTTTCCTTCGTATTCTGTAGCTAATTGGTCAATAATTGGAGCCATCATTTTACATGGTCCACACCAATCTGCGTAGAAATCTACGATAACAGGAATTTTTGATTCTAATGCTTCCTCTTGGAAGTTTGCATCTGTAAACTTAAATGACATTTTTAATTCCTCCTCTGTAGGGACTATATTTAAATATCATAATATAGCGTTTTTGATTTTGCAATGTTTTCTTTATTATTATTTCTTAATTTTAAAATTCCATTCATCTACTTTTTCTTCTAGATAGGCATCCATTTCCTCTAAAGAATCCATGAGATCTTTGACTTTACTGTTTTCCTTAAAGCTATGTCCCTTATCAGGATTTTTATACATCTGCTTTTGCTTTTTAATAGCCCGTTGCCTATCTTTTTCATAGAGTAAGGTTCTTGCTTTATATTGAAGTTCTTCAAAAAAGCGCATCCTACCACCTCATTTACCCATTCCTTACAGTATATGAGGTTTATAATGTAGATATTATTTTTTAGGAGGCACTGCCTCTAATCTATTGATTGTAAAACCCATTTCAGAGAATTTTTTCTCATACTCTGTCATGATATTATCTTCCATATCACTATTATGAAGATCAAGAGTTACATTTTTCATTAACCAACCTTCAAGTGAAAACTCTTCTATCGAAGATGCAAATAAACCTTTATTATCTGTTTTAAAGTGAATTTCACCTTTTTCACCTAAAATAATGGCATATTTTTTAAGGAAGTCTCTATAAGTAAGACGCTTTTTAGCATGTCTTTTCTTAGGCCATGGGTCAGAGAAGTTAAGATATAATCTATCAATTTCTCCTGCTTCAAATATATCTAAGCACTTTGCCATATCTTCAAATACAAACACTAAATTTTCTGGCGTTTCCTCACGATTTGCTTTTTTACACGCTTTATAAACAACTGTTTCGGCTCTTTCTGCCGCTACGTAGTTAATATCTGGATTCCTTCTTGCAAGTTCAGTAATGAATCCCCCTTTTCCACATCCAAATTCTACATGGATTGGATTATCATTACCAAAAAGTGTGTGCCATTTGCCTTTATAAGCAGTTGGCTCTTGAACAACTCTTTCATCTTGTGCTAAGTATTCAGTTGCTCTTGGGTCTCTTCTAAGGCGCATATTTATCCCCTCCTGGCTTTCTTTTAGTACATACTACCTGGAGCTGCTTCTTCATCTTGATGCATAACAATTTTGATACCAGCACTAGCACCAATTCTATCAGCACCGGCTTCTACCATTTCTTTTGCACCTTTGAAATCTCTTACACCACCTGATGCTTTAACTAAAGCTTTGTCTCCAACTGTTTTTCTCATAAGTGCTACGTCAGCTGCTGTAGCACCACCTGTACTAAAACCTGTTGAAGTTTTTACAAAGTCTGCGCCAGCTTTTACAGAAAGCTCACAAGCTTTAACTTTTTCTTCATCTGTAAGAAGGCATGTTTCGATAATTACTTTAACGATTGCTTTATCGTTAGCAGCATCTACTACAGCTTTAATATCTTGTTCTACAATATCATAGTCTCCATCTTTAAGTGCACCAATGTTGATTACCATATCTACTTCTTGTGCACCATTTTGGATAGCAATTTCTGTTTCTCTAGCTTTAATCTCACTAAAAGTTGCACCTAATGGGAAGCCTACTACTACACATGTTTTAACATCTGTACCAGCAAGAGCATCTGCAACTAATTTTGTATAATATGCATTCACACATACTGATGCAAAATGATATTGTTTTGCTTCTTCACACAATCTAAGTACATCTTCTTTTTTTGCTTCTGGTTTTAAAATTGTATGATCAATATAGCCTGCTAAATTCATTATGCCACCTCACCTATTCTTTTTATTTAGTATAAGATATTTATATTTTTTCTATGAAAAAATCTTCTTGTAGATTATACCATTATTTATAGTCTTTTTCTATCCTTGTATTTTATAGTTTTACTCTATCTTTTTATAATTTATTTTTATTTAATCAAAAAGGAGGAGTTTTTCTCTCTCCTCCTTTTTACCTAAATTCTTACAATCCAATAGCCATAATCTCCAGGTTTTAAATTGTCCCCTGTTCGTCCTCTGAAAGCTTCTATTTTATCTATAGAAAGGATAAAATTCCTCTTTGTATCATACATATCCGGAATGCCTATATAGTATTGCTCAATATCTTTATCTCTACCTAATATAAGGAAACCAAACTTATGGTAGCAATAAGTAATGACAGGATTTGTACACCACTCATATGAAAACTGCGGCATAGAAATCAGTTCTGCCATAGAAATTCTTACCCACTCTATATGTGGATCTTTTTCTTCAAAAGGCTCTATAGGCGAAGAATCGTTAAAAATATCTCTTACTCGCGCAATATCACATTTATACGCACTTGTTTCATTTTCTAATGGAGTTTTTTTTTCCTTTAATTCTTCCCCTATATTATTTTGGATATTTTTAAGAACACTTTCTATCTGGCTAAGGTACTCTTCTTCTTCTTTATCTACCCTATTATTAGTAGGTCTCATTTGAGGTCCTACATATATAGGACTCACACTTTCATTAATAATACTTTCTACTTTTTTTGCCAGATCTTCTTTATTAGCTGCACGTGCAAATGCCTCTTGTAAGCCCCTTAAAATCTCAATTTCTGTTACATCCCCATCCTCAGAAATTGGCACATAAGTTTTGCACTCACATTCATCAGAAGTAGCCGTAGAATCTGACTTATCCCCTTCTTCTGTCATAGGCGCAATCACATGGCATTCACTTTCTTTTTGTTTCGCTTCAGATGTAGGCTTTGGTTCACATTTTTCTGGTTTAGGCATAATCATAGGGTCTGGCCCCTCTTCATCCTTCATAGGTGTAATTACATAACATTTACATTCCTTTTTGGGTGGGACAATAATTGGATCTGGATCTGGTATAATCACAGGTCCCGGTCCACCTTCTGGTTCTGGCATGATCACAGGTCCTGGCTCTTCTTCTGGCTGTGGTATAATCACAGATTCTGGTTCGCCTTCTGGTTCTGGCATAATCACAGGTCCTGGTCCACCTTCTGGCATAACAATCTCTGTTATAGGCTCTACTTTTGGTTCTACTTTAATTTCTTCCTTAGGCTCCACCTTTGGTTCTACTTTAACTTCTTTCTTATGTTCTACTTTTGGCATAGGTTTAGGTATGGGTGCACATTTTTCAGTTTCACTAGTTGCTGGTGCTGATTTTTTAGGCAATGCACTTTCAAGCATACTTGTAATTAAGTATTTTCCTTGTGTATAGCCTATAAGTATTGTATCGGTATTCCCTATAGAATCACCTTCTACGATCACTGCCGCACTATCAATATCTTTCCCCTTTAAACCTGTTCCTTTAATATTGTTTAAATCCACTTTCCAAGTTACTTGCTTATTTCCATCACAAACATTAATGCATCCAAGGCGCACTGCCTTATTTTGGTCTTTACTAATTAAGTATACTGTGTATTCTTTTGGTAATTGGCGTAGGTTCTGAACATAACATTTTACAATACCAGGTGATGTAATAGTAATATGTCCTGTTGCTCTCGCCCCATTCTTGCCGTATCCTGTTACATTTTCCTCCAAACAAATTAAAGTATTCAAATACATAGTACTCCCTCTTTTCTTGTCCAAACTTAATACTATATATATGAATAAAAATACATACTTAGAACATTTTTTTGCCTAGAACAAAAAAATGTCCTAAAAGGCGTTTTAATACTACCTTTTAGGACATGCATTTTAATTAGTTGTTTGTATGTGCAATAACTTCAATTTCTACTTTCGCATTTTTAGGAAGTTTGCCTACTTCTACAGCACTTCTTGCTGGGAAAGGTTCTGTAAAGTACTGTGCATAGATTTCATTTACTGCTACGAAATCATTGATGTCATCTAAAAATACTGTTGTTTTAATAACATTATTAATAGATGAATCTGCTGCTTCTAATACAGCCATAAGGTTTTTACATACTTGATGAGCTTGCTCTTCAAGTGTTTCTCTCATTTCCATTGTTTCTGGATTTAAGCCAATTTGACCTGATGTATACACCATTTCACCTACTACTACAGCTTGTGAGTATGGTCCGATTGCTTTTGGTGCTTTATCTGTTGATACGATTTTTTTGGTCATTTAAAGTTACCTCCTAAATTGATTTCTATAATTTAGCATACTGCTTGTAACCACCCAATATGCTGAAATACTCGCTTTCTTTGCTAACTTTTCCAAGTGCAATAAGCATGTTTGCATCTTCAAGATGCCCTTCTAAGTCTACAAAGAAGAAGTAATGCCACGATTTCTCTCTAAGTGGCCTTGATTGTATTTTAAGCAAGTTGAGTCCGTTATAAGCAAAATGGGACAAAATATTATAAAGCGCCCCACTTGTATGTTTAGTAGTAAATACTATACTTACTTTATCACATTCAGGAGTGATTTGCATGGTTTTTGATAAAATAATGAATCTAGTGAAATTATTAGATTTCGTGTTAATTTCTTCTTGTAAAATGTGTAAATTATAAAGTTTAGCCGCACGCTGGCTACAAATAGCTGCCTTAGAAACATCATTAAGTTCACTTATATACTTTGCTGCCATAGCTGTATTAGCATAAGGAATCTGCATAATTTTCGGATGATTTTTTAGGTACTTTTGACACTGCCCTAGGGCCTGTGGGTGGGTATAAACTTCCCCAATATCATCTAGAGTAGAACCTTCTATCCCTACTAGATGATGCGTCACCTTTACTACCTCTTCACCTATAATATAGAGGTTATACTTCCTAATAAGATCATAAACATCTATTACCTCTCCTGTATAGGAATTTTCTATAGGCAATACACCATAATCTACGTCTCCCTTTGTAAGCGCCTCCATTACATCTTCAAATTCGTCATATCTGCTATATGATGCTTCACTTTCCTTGAAATAACTTTCAGCAGCTTCCTCACTAAAAGATCCCCTTACTCCTTGATAACCTACTTTAGGCTTTTCTACCTTCTGCGTGTTTAGTCCTTTTTCGATTCCTGCTAATAGACCTAGATCATCTATATAAAGTTTCTCTATAGATATTTCTAGCTGTTTTTTTATCCCCTTATAATTTACATCTTCCATATTATTGTCCCCTTCTAATTGTACGACCTTCTATCTCCACATATTTTCTCATTTTATCTACAGCTTTAGCAAAGCGATCTGGTGTGATAGATTGTGGCCCATCACATAAAGCTTTCGCCGGGTTATTATGCACTTCAATGATAACACCATCTGCTCCGGCTGCAATAGCTGCCATACACATTGGCTCAATCATATAATTAAGACCAGTTGCATGACTTGGGTCAACAATAACTGGAAGGTGACTCATTTTCTTTACAGCTTGAACTGCTGATAAGTCTAAAGTATTTCTTGTATAAGTTTCAAATGTACGAATCCCTCTTTCACAGAGAATAACATTTTCATTCCCCCCTGCCATAATGTATTCAGCTGCCATTAACCATTCTTCAATCGTAGCAGAAAGCCCCCTCTTTAATAAGATTGGTTTATCTGTTTTACCAAGCTCTTTAAGGAGTGCAAAGTTTTGCATGTTTCTTGCTCCTACTTGGATAACATCTACATCCTTCACAAATTTTTCAATTGTTTCAGGGTACATGATCTCTGTTACAATTGGAAGCCCTGTAACTGCTCTTGCTTTTTTAAGGAGCTCTAAACCATCTTCTTCAAGACCTTGGAATGCATAAGGAGAAGTACGTGGTTTATAAGCACCACCTCTAAGGAAAGTTGCTCCTACACTTTGTACACTCTTAGCTATTTCTGTAATCTGATCTTCACTTTCTACCGAACAAGGACCTGCAATAATAGCAAATTCATCCCCACCAATACTACTCTCACCTACTCTAATAATGCTATTTTCAGGATGGAATGCACGATTTGCTTTTTTGAAAGGTTCTTTTACACGCATTACCTTATGAATACGCTCATCTGTACCTATGTCCTCTAGTGTAATCTTAGATGTGTCTCCAACCAAACCCAAAACTGTACATTCACTACCCTCTATAGGATGAATCTGTACCTCATAACTGTCTACAAGTTCACTTATTAAGTTGGTTACATCTTTTTGCCTAACGCCTCTTTTTAATACAATAATCATCTGAATTGCCCCTTTTAGTTTAATTTTATATATAAAAAAAGCTCCATGCACGCTATATGCATAGAGCTTAGAATAATCTAAGGAAACGGGATATGAAATGATATCACCCTAATACAGTATATAGCGAACGTTTATTTTTTTCACAGCAAAAAGTACCAGCGCTAAAATAAAAGTAGCCCCAGCTAAAAAAGAATGTATAAAATTTTGCTGTAATAAACATTGCTATACAATTCATTTCTTTTCCTCCATTAATTTAAATTAAGGTTTATTATATGCTCTTGTTTTTTATTTGTCAATTAAGTTTTTTCTATAATTGTCTATATAATTCGAGAGCATTGCGTAATCATCTAATGAAAGTGTTTCTCCTCTAGTGCTCGCACCTATCCCACTTTCATCTAAAATATTTTTAATTTCTTCTTTGCTAAGACCTAAATTACCATTTGAAGCAAGGGTGTTAAGAAGAGTTTTACGTCTTTGCGAAAACGCTGCTTTTATAATTTTAAGTAGTTGTTCTTCATCATTGATGTCTACAATAGATTCTTGATGAAGTGTAAGTTTAATAACTGCTGAATCTACATTTGGTCTTGGCATAAAGCAATTTTGTGGTACATTGGCTACAAGATAAGTATCACAATAATATTTCATAGCCACTGTAATAGCACCATATTGTTTACTTCCTGGACCTGATGCCATACGATCTGCTACTTCTTTTTGAACCATAACTGTAATACTTTCAATTGGTAAGTTATGTTCAAGGAGCATCATAATAATTGGAGTTGTAATGTAATAAGGTAAGTTTGCTACTACCTTAATACGTCTATTTGGAGATTCTTCTGCAATAAGTTTATGAAGGTCTACTTTTAAGACATCCTTATGGATTAATCTAAAGTTCTCACATCCCCCAAACTGTTCTGTAAGGATAGGGATAAGCTGATCATCAATTTCAATCGAAATAACTTTACCTGCATTATCAATTAAAGCTTGTGTTACACTCCCAATCCCAGGTCCAATTTCAATTACACAATCCTCTTTAGTAATTTCAGCAGCATTTATGATTTTATCTAAAACGTGTGGATCAATTAAAAAGTTCTGACCAAACTTCTTTTGAAACACAAAAGGATATCTATTAAGTACAGCCTTAGTACCTTCTGGTGTTGCTATTCGGGTCATAATACTTCCTCCTTTATTTTTTCTATCATATCATATATTTTAAAGTTCTGCATAGCCTAGTCTTTTTAAAGCGAAAAAAAGGATGAACCTTCGCTCATCCTTATTATATCCATTATTTAATTTTAATAGTTTTTACGTTCCGCCTGAACGTCAATATTCTGGTCTTTTAAGACATAAACTTGCTTATCACGTCTTCCAAAGCTTCTTGCTTCACTACGTGTATTCATAAATAAGTCAATATCATGACCCTTAATCGCTCCGCCTGTGTCACCTGCTATTGCGATGCCATAGTCTTCTACATATAGAATCGTTCCAAGAGGGATAACCTTAGGGTCTACAGCAACCATTCCTACAAATGTAGGTCTTCCACTTGCTGTAATACCAGCCCATTTATCGCCATCAATGTCTGTATAAGCTGTCGCTTCTAAAGTAAGTGCTTTTGTATACTCATAAGTTTTTCCAGTAGCAGAGTCTTTAATAACGTTCTTTTTGCCTTCTTTAACCACTTTTGTTTGTGGCTCTGTTAAAGTAATTTCTTGTTTGATGGTTTCAGATTGTACTTCACCACCAAAACGCACGATTTCAACTGTTTTTTCTGCAAGGCCGTTTACGCCTTCTGTGATGACTTTTTGTTCACCCGGTGCAAGATTTGCTGTTTCTTCTACTTTCACTTCAAAAGGAATTTCTTCTTGAACGATTTCAATTGAAACTTCTCTTGTCTTTACTTCTACATTAAGGCCATCTTCAACAGGTGTATCTAACGCTGGTGTTATAGTACTATGTTCATCAATTTTAATATGTCTATCCTCAATTAATTCACCAACTGTTAAGGCTGTTGTCTTTAATGTGCTTGTAGTACCATTTACGTCTACATTTACTGTAGGTCTCCATCTCTCAACAACAATTTTCATACCATCCTCTATTGTTGTGTCTAGGCTAGGTTCTACCACATCTTTTTCACCTAATACAATTTCTTGTGCTTTTAATATATCTTCTACAGTATTGTTTAATGTCTCATATTGTGTTACTTTCCCATCTTCTACAATAGCAACTGTTTTCGATAGGGATTGATACGCTGTGATTGTGCCTGTTCCAAGCATAAACAGCGCTACAATCAATAAAGCTATCCTACTTCGATTTTTCATGATTACCTCCTTGAATTCGGTTGCTACTTTGATATTAAAGTTTAGTATTATTTTTATTTATCAAAGCAGTAAGGTTTCACCCTCTCATTTCTTCAATCGTGCTAATCGGCGCTTTACTGGAAATAAAATATAGCTCATTTTTTACAAGCTACAATATAAATTGTAATATAAATTGGCTTTTAAATCAAGCTTTTTGTAATACTTGCTCTTAACCAGCACGTTTTTTGCCATTTTCCATTTCCCTGGATGCTTTATTTTTCAATGGTTCTAGTCAGAGTTTAAAATTTTTTCCTTTTTTCCAATTTAACAACTTTGTAACATTTACTTAATAACATTTATATGCACGTTTTTAAAATCTATTACTAAAATTTAAAAATTTAGCTCTCTAACCAAATTATTTACCAAAATTATACAATTAATACACCTGTTATCTATTTTTGCATCTTTATATAAATATACACTAAGTTTAGTTATACTATACTTTCTTTAACTTTTTTAATTTTATCTTCCTCTTAATTTTTACCCATAAAAAAATGGAGACTCTTTTGTCTCCATCCTTGATATTATCTATATTCTACAGCCTGACTATTTTTCTATTCTAAATAGCCTCTTTGTATTTTCCATTGTTACTTTAGCTACTTCTTCCTCTGTAATACCTTTAATTTCTGCTATTTTTTGAATGACATAAGATAAGTAGGAAGAATCATTACGTTTACCTCTATGAGGAACTGGTGTCAAATAAGGGCAGTCTGTTTCAATTAAAATTTTATCTAAAGGAATATGTTCTACTACTTCTACTGCTTTTCTAGCATTTTTAAAAGTAAGAGATCCACCTATTCCAATGTAAAATCCACGTTTTACATATTCTTTGGCTAATTCATGACTGCCTGAAAAGCAATGGATTACACCTTCTTTAACTCCACTTGCTACAATGGTATCAAAAGTAAGCTGACAAGCGTCTCTGCTATGTATACTTACTGGCAAGTCTAACTTCTTAGCTAATTCTAATTGCATTTTAAACCATTTAAGCTGATTTTCTTCTGTAGAATGGTTATAGTAAAAATCAAGACCAATCTCTCCAATACCTACAACTTTAGGATGCATAGTCATTTCTTCTAACTCTTCAAGGTCCGTTAGGGTCATTTCATCTACTTCATGAGGATGAACTCCTACTACAGCATAGATAAATGGATACTCTTCTGCTAATGCAATGCTTTCTCTAGAAGAAGGCATATCTGCCCCTACATTTATAATATAACCGACACCTTTTTCATGTATATCTTTTAAAAGTGCGTCTCTATCTTCATCAAAACGTTCATCATTATAATGTGCATGTGAATCAAAATACATAGTAATCTCCTTTTAATGTTTCATTCTTACTAATTTGTATTATAGCAACATTCTCTCAAAAATAAACCACTTCTATAAATAAAAGGCTACCCATAATGGCAGCCTGTTTTCTAATCTTCAATACTTAGTACATTATAACCTGCTTCTTCAATAGCCACTCTTACAGACTCATCAGAAACCGTTCCTTCTACATAAGCAGCTTTTTCATCTAACTTCACTTCAATATTAGTCACACCACTTAAACCTTCTAATGCCTCCTCAATATGTCCTACACAATGTGCACAACTCATTCCATCAATATTAACTTTCACTCTGTATACCTCCTTATATATTTGATTATTTACTTAATGCATTAAGCATTACAGAAACTGAACTTAAATTCATAGCTGTTGCTCCAAACATCGGGTTCAAAAGAATACTTCCAAATATGTGCAGTACGCCCATAGTTACAGGAATCCCTAATGTATTATACCCAAATATCTAGAATAAATTTTGTTTAATATCCCTAATTATTTTCTTACTTAAATCTATAGCTCATGGTACACCCATAAGGTCACTATGCATAAGTACAATACTTTCAGATTCTATAGCAAAGCCTACACCTACGCTTGCTAAAGCTGTTATACTCTTTCAACAAGCACACTCCCTTTTAGACACTATTTATAAGTATTATGGGTGTTTTGCTTGAAATTATACAAAAGGGCTGCGATACAACCCATAAATACGTCGCATCACAGCCCTTTCTTAATTTAAATTGCAGTTTCTTCTTTCTCAAAATAATGTGTATACTGCCCTGGATAGCATTCATTCATAATCCACTCTTCAAACTCTAACCAATTACCAATACGCGTATAGTCTATGCCTTCTTTTCTATTATGCGGTCTATCAAATATAATAGGTGTTCCCCCTACTTCTGCAAAATCCTTAATATTATGCAAACCGTCATCTAATAAGTAATCCCCTTTAATCATTTGCTTTTTAGAACATACAATAACATGATTAAGTGGGAAAAATGGCATATACTCCTTAATCCATTCATGTTTTGGTTCCACAGATGAAGGATGTGCTGCCGTTACAATATACATCTCAAATAGATTACTTTTATATAGTCTCTCAAAGACTTCAATGGCATTGGCTACAGGCTCTAATTCCCTAAACAGCTTTGGCCTATGCATAACATCAAGGATCTGCTCACCAAAAATAGATACTAAATCCCAGTCTACACAATCTTCTATAGTAAAATTTGTATCATATTCTTTATTAAATTCTACTATAACTCCCTTGATATATTCTGCTAATACATCATCTTGATCTACTAACAAGATAGGTTTTCTTGCTTGCAAAATCCTCACCTTCTTTCTTATATCGGTCTACTCTTTTATGTCATTTGAAAATATATGGTACTATTATTTTATTAAAAACCCACCTTTTCGTTCCTTAATCGCTCTAACTTTTCTATTCTGTCCATAATAGCTTGTTTCTTACGTTTAATAGACTCCGGATTTTGATTATAAGGAGAATTTTTAAACTGAATATCTAGTGTGTTCAGTAATGCTCTTTGTACTTTAAGCTCTTCTTTAATAAGTTTAAGTTCTTCTTTAATGTCCTTCTCCATGGCGCACTCCTTATCTAGAAGTAGTCATATAAGGCTACCTCACTTCTAGTTGCTTTAAATAACTCCATAATATGTTCTTTATTCTGATACCATTCCACTGCCTCTACTTTATCTATGTCTTTAAGTGTCTTAAATCCAATTATAAGTTGCATTAATTCTCTTATATCTATTTTTAAATCAGGCTTTGCCTGTACTTGCTGCACCTCTACCTGATTTGCCTTAATAGTTACCTTGAAATAGCCATTGTTCCATTCACAAATATCATCTTCTACCTGTATTATAAAAGTACCTTCTTTTATAAAATTGTAGCATTCTAGGGCCTTAACTACATTAACAATTCTCCCCATCATATAGCTTATAAGCTTTGCTTCACATCTTGGATTAGGTAAGATATCTAAAATTAGATCACGTTCTTTAGCTTCTATACTCACTGTAGTAACCTGCGCATTATGAACATAAATGTAGTTAAAGAAGCTTCTTAAAGCTTTCATACTCATATACTGCATCTCTACAACTTCCAATTGAAGTTTTTCATGAACAATTTTATAAATCATATAGCCTTCTACTTGGCCTTGGTCATTTCTATAAAGGACAGTGTAATGGTCTAATTTTTTACTTGTACGCTTACCCCATTGCACATCATCACGTATGCAAGAACCATTTAGTTGCTTAATGTAAGCTTCATAAAAATCTTTAAGCTCTTGCTCATTCTTTGCTGTTACATAAGAAATATGTCCTTCATTTTTAAAACGTTTTAATCTGTCAACCTCGAAGACATATTGCATGTTATTATAACACCATTTCCACCCTAACTTCTGATAAAATTCATATGAAAATGGAGCAAGCATTGAAAAAACGGCACCTTTTTCATACATGACTTTAAGGCCTTCTTTAATGAGGCTACTACATACGCCCCCGCTTCTATACGTACTGGCTGTTGTTACACCTCCAACACCTGCCATAGAAACTGGTTTTCCTTCTATATAAATAGTCTTATATGGTATAGTAATGCAACTTGCTAATACTTCTTCATCTAATAATCCAAGAATAGTCTCTCTATCTGGAGTTGATAGAAGCCAATCTAATCTAAAATCTTCTTCTGTGCACATTTTGAAGCAATAACACATTAAGTCTATAAAACGTTTTTCATATAAATCCTTTTCTTTATTTAGCTCTACTAATCTCATTTTTTGCTCCTTTTACCTTAAAATACTTTCTCTCTCTTAATTTTATTTTACTTGTTCCTTATTTTTTTTGCAAAACTTAATTATTTTGGCTTTGAACAAGCAACATTGGAAACATCTTGAAATATTATTAATATATACCATAAAAAAGGAGTTGTTTATTCATGCCACGTATTCCTCAAATAGGTTATAAATTTCCTCAACTTCGTGGAATGAGTAGTAATAATAAGTGGACAGTTGTTTGTAATGCCCCTACATCCTATCTTAAACATACTAGTTTATTAAGGGGTCCGGATGAAATCCTTCATCAAAATGATATTCAAATCGTACAGCTCCCTAGTCGAACCACAGATACTACTCTTTATATTATAGATCCTAGTGAAATTCTCAGAGCTATCATTCATGATGATATCTCTTCTCCATTAACTGCTTCCCACGTTGTGACTATTGTAGATTCTCTTAAAAAAGGTTATAGGCCTGAAATTCAAAGTGTTTCCAACCAACCTACTAACCCAGCCTGTCCTAATATCCAAAAAGTAGTAGGTGAATATGTTCTTGGTGACCCTCAAAATGTAGACCCATTTCTTTTAGACTTTGTTATTTATGCTTTTGCACTTATTCAGCCTGATGGATCGCTAGATGTATATTCTAGAAGATATCTTCAGGAACTTGCTAACCTTAGATTTTCAGACCCTAATCTTAAAGTTATATTAGGTATTGGTGGCTGGGGTAATGATGGTTTCTCTGACGCCGCTCTTACACCACAGTCTCGCTACAATTTTGCTAGAGAAGTTAGAAGTTGGGTAAATGAATATGACTTAGATGGGGTAGATATTGACTGGGAGTATCCTGGTAGTAGTGCCGCTGGTATTACTTCAAGACCTCAAGATAGGGAAAACTTTACACTCTTACTCCAAGCATTACGTGATGTATTAGGTTCTGATGCATGGATTAGTGTAGCCGGCACTGGGGATGCATCTTATATTCGTAATGTAGATATTGCAGGTATTGCCCCTATTATTAACTATTTCAATATTATGGCTTATGACTTTACAGCTGGTGTAACAGGCGCTCAAGGTGCAAGACATCATTCTAATCTTTTTCCATCAGACCTTGCCTTTAACAATATAAGTGCTGATTTATATGTTCAAAATCTTATTAATGCTGGTATGCCTCCAGAACAGCTTCTACTAGGTCTTCCTCTTTACGGCAGAAATGGTGCCACAATTACAAGGACCTTCGATGAAATCCGTAGGTCTTACCTTAACACAAATGGTTATACTGTAAGATGGGATAATGTTGCTAAAGCTCCTTATATCGTTGACCAATTCGGAAACTTCTTCCTTGCCTTTGATAACGGCCTTTCTATTTACTTCAAAGGCCAATATGTTGCTGATAATTGTTTAGGTGGCCTTTTTACATGGCAAACCAATATGGACCAGGCAAATATATTAGCTAATGATATGTATCTTGCTATTAATGACCCAAGAACATTAGAAGAAATCCTTGCTCAAGAATATTTAGGTTAAGAAAGAAGCTATATCTATTGAAAACATTATTCAAGAAAGTAGCCATGCAGCTTCTGCAACAAAAATAACGTTGACAAACTTGTATCTGAATTTGAACATTTTAAAAGATCATGATATAAAAAAGGTTGATGTAAACATTATTTACATCAACCTTTTTATTTATAAATTATTTAACATCTGCACCATGAACCATTTCACCAAGTGGTCCTACTGCTACTAAGTTACCCTCATCATCTGATGCACACAGTACCATACCTTCTGAAAGAATACCACGAAGTTTAACTGGTTTAAGGTTCGTTACTACAACTACCTTTTTACCTACAAATTCTTCTGGAGCATAGTATTTAGCAATACCTGATACGATTTGTCTTACTTCATCACCAATTCTAATTTTAGAAACAAGTAATTTATCTGCTTTTGGTACGCGTTCACATTCAATTACTTCACCAATTTTAAGTTCAACTTTTGCAAAGTCATCAATTGTAATTTCTTCTTTAGCTGGTTTAGCAGGTTTTTCTTCTACTTTTGGAGCTGCTGCAGCTTTTGCTGCTTCCATAGCTGCTTCAAGTTCTGCTAACTCTTTATCTTTATCAATACGTGGGAACATATTTGTGCCTTTTTTAGCATGAACAACATTTGGCATTGTACCCCATGTATGGATTGTCTCCCAAGTTGTAAGTTCCCCACGACTTAAGCCAATTTGTTCCCAGATAAGCTCTGGTGTACGAGGCATAAATGGTTCAATCATAATACTTACAATACGTAATCCTTCTGCTAATGTATAAAGTACACCTGCAAGTTTTGCTTTGTTTGCTTCATCTTTTGCAAGTACCCATGGCATTGTTTCATCAATGTATTTGTTAAATCTTCTAATCATTACCCAGATATCTTCAAGGGCATTGTTGAAGAAGAGTTTTTCCATATTTTCTTCCATTTTTTGTGTTTGAACACGTACAACTTCTTGTACATCTGCATCAAACTCATTGCCTTCATGTGCTTCTGGAAGTACGCCGCCTTCGAAGTATTTTTCAATCATAGCAACTGTACGTGATGTAAGGTTACCAAGGTCATTAGCAAGGTCTGAGTTGATACGTGAAATAAGTGCTTCATTTGTGAAGTTACCATCTTGTCCGAATGCAATTTCACGAAGAAGGAAGTAACGGATTGCATCACTACCATAGCGACTTACAAGTGCGCTAGGATCTACTACGTTACCTTTAGATTTACTCATTTTACCACCATCGATTACAAGCCATCCATGACCAAATACTTGTTTTGGAAGTGGAAGGTCAAGGGCCATAAGGATAGCTGGCCAAATGATTGTATGGAAACGGATAATCTCTTTACCTACAAGGTGTACATCTGCTGGCCAGAACTTATTGTAAAGCTCTTCATTGTCACTACCATAGCCAAGTGCTGAGATGTAGTTTGATAAAGCATCAAGCCATACATATACTACGTGATCTGTGTCAAACTCTACTGGAATACCCCATTTGAATGATGTACGAGATACACAAAGATCTTCAAGGCCTGGACGAAGGAAGTTATTAAGCATTTCGTTTTGTCTTGTTTGTGGTTGGATAAATTCTGGGTGATCTTCAATGTGCTTGATAATACGATCTTGGTATTTTGAAAGCTTGAAGAAATAAGATTCCTCTTTTACTTTCTCAACTGGTCTCCCACAGTCTGGGCATTTGCCATCTACAAGTTGATGTTCTGTGAAGAATGTCTCACATGGTGTACAGTACATACCTTCATATTCACTCTTATAGATATCACCTTTATCATAAAGTGCCTTAAAGATTTTTTGTACAGTAGCTTTATGATCTTGATCTGTTGTACGGATGAATTTATCATAGCTAATGTCCATTGTTTTCCAAAGGTCTTTGATCCAATCTACAATGCCATCTACGAATGCTTGAGGTGTTACACCTTCTTCTGCCGCACGGCGTTCAATCTTTTGACCATGTTCATCTGTTCCTGTAAGGAACATTACATCATATCCACGAAGTCTTTTATATCTTGACATGGCATCTGCTGCCACAGTTGTATACGAATGTCCGATGTGAAGCTTATTACTTGGATAGTAAATAGGGGTTGTAATATAAAAAGTTGGTTTGCTCATTACTTACCCGCCTCCTTTGTTTTGTTTTCATTATCTCTTATAGTATTATAGATACAATTGTATCTGTTTACAACACCACTACAGAAAATATTACCTACATTTACTATAGTGTGACTAAATTTTTCAGGTTTCATACTTCTAACTATAAATTATAGATTTTCATTTTTTCAAGAAACTTTTTATAAAGAATAAGCATGTCTGGCTCATTGTCTACATACTTATCTAATTCCTCTATAGAAATCCATTTAACACCACTGTTTTCATCTGGTTTAACTTTAAGTAATTCTTCTTCATCTACCTCTACTAGGTATGCAATAGATAGATGTAAATGAGCTGATACATACACACCTTTTTTAATATGCGCTGGTACAGGTAATACATCTAAAGAAAGTATCCCTTCTGATAGAACTTTTACCTCTTGAACGCCAGTCTCTTCCTGAGCTTCTCTGATGGCTACACCTAAAAAATCCGTTTCTCCATCTGTATGACCACCAGTCCATGACCATGCATTATAAATATTATGATGAATCATTAGTACTTTGTCTCTTGTTTTATTAACAATAAATCCTGAACTTGAAAAATGTGCTACTGGATTTTCTCTTGTAAGCAAATTATCATATGCATCCATACAGGTTAAAATTAAAGCTTTATCTTTTTCTTCTTGTTCATTATAAGGCTTGTATTGTCTTATTTCTTGCATCCACTTTTCCATATTTTTACTCCTAAGTGTCATTTTCTTTTTATTGTACCACAGCTTCTTTAGGCCTATAAAATATTTTTCTTTTAGGTAAAATAGAATATTTTTATACTATAATATAATTTATTTTATAGTTATTATTCACAATTCTTCTCCTATTTTCAAAAAATATATTGCAATTGGTTTTTGTCTTATGCTAAACTTCACATTAATCAAATGAACGTACAAACGCCTTGAAAAGGAGAGTAAGTTTAGGACGTCTCTTACCAGAGAGCTTCGGTAGCTGAAAAGAAGCAGAGAATAATAGACTGAATATGGCCTTGGAGTGGTGCACCGACTGCCCTTATAGGGTTTAGGCTGCAACAGGATTCGCCTGTTATAGCGATAGAGTATACTCATCTTATTAGGTGACGTACTTGAAGAGATTTATTTCGTGAGGAATAGATGAATTAGAGTGGTACCACGGTGTATATATTACCCCGTCTCTATAGCATTAAAAAGCTATAGAGACGGGGTTTTTTGATTGCCTTAAAAAACTTATAGGGAGGCCTAGAAAATGATTGAAATTAAAAACGTTAGTAAAACATTCAAAAGCAAAGAAGCTCATGTAGATGCATTGAAAAATGTAACACTTACAATAGATAAAGGTGATATCTTCGGTATTATCGGTTATAGCGGTGCTGGCAAGAGTACACTGCTCCGCTGCATTAATGGACTTGAAGTGCCAACTTCTGGTGAAGTACTTCTCCTTGGCCAGGACATTACACAGCTTAAAGAAAAAGAACTTCGCCATATACGTAAAAATATTGGCATGATTTTTCAACACTTTAACTTAATGCATAGCAAAACAGTTTTTGAAAACATTGCGTATCCACTTAAAAGTCAAAAGCTTAGTAAATCAACTATAGCCGATAGAGTTAAAGACCTCCTTAGACTTGTAGACCTAGAAGATAAAGTAAATAGCTATCCTTCTCAGCTAAGTGGTGGTCAAAAACAAAGAGTAGCTATCGCCCGTGCCTTAGCTACTAACCCAGAAATTCTACTCTGTGATGAAGCTACTTCTGCACTCGACCCACAGACTACACAGTCTATCCTAGCTCTACTTAAAAAAATCAATAAAGAGTTAGGTATTACTATTGTACTTATTACACACCAGATGGAAGTGATTAAAGAAATCTGTAACAAAATTGCCGTTATGGAACATGGCTGTGTTCTGGAAGTTGGCCAGCTTATTGATGTATATACCAAACCACAAAGTCAAATCACTCAAGATTTTTTGGCAAAAGATATGCACTTTGAACGTTTAAGCCTACCTCATGAAGGTGAAACAGCTAAGATGCTACACTTAAAATATATAGGCGGTTCTACAGGCTCACCCTTAATCTCTGCTTTATCTCAACACTTTAAAGTAACTGCTAACATTACCTTCGGTAATATTGAGAAACTGCAAGATATCTTAGTTGGGAACCTTGTTATTGATTTACATGGTAGTGAAGAAGAAGTACAAAAAGCGCTTGATTATATTAGACAACATATTGAAGTGGAGGTTATAGATGATGAACGCATTATTACAAGAACTAGTGCCTAATGTTATAGAGTATTTCCCGGAAATGATTAAAGCCCTCAACGAAACTTTTGTTACTGTGGGTATCTCCGGTCTTATCGCTTCTCTTATCGGTATTCCTTTAGGACTTATCCTTCTCATCACAAGTCCTAAGCATATTTTGGAAAACAAAGTAGTATACAGCATACTTTCTAAAGTGATTAATGTCTTTAGATCCATTCCTTTTGTTATTTTGATTGCTGCTATCGTACCTTTTACACGCTTTGTAGTCGGCACAACTATCGGTGTTAAAGGGGCACTTGTTCCTCTTATTGTAGGGGTTACACCTTTTATTGCAAGACAGGTTGAAGTAGCACTTCAAAAAGTAGATAAAGGTGTACTTGAAGCTGCAAAAGCTATGGGGAGTAGTCCTTTAGAGATTATCTTTAAAGTTATTATTCCTGAAGGCCTTCCCAACATCGTGCATGCTGTAACTATTTCACTTATCAGTCTTATTGGCTTCTCTGCAATGGCTGGTAGCGTTGGTGGTGGTGGTCTTGGAAACTTCGCTATCCAATATGGTTATCAATACTTCAAAACAGACATTATGGTTGTGACTGTTATCCTCTTACTTATTATCGTTACCCTTGTGCAAAGCATTGGAGATTACATCGCAAGGAAGCTTACACATTAAATTAAATTAGATTATTTATAGATTGAAAGGATGATAAACAATGAAATTTAAAAAATTAGCTCTTTTAACTTTAAGCCTTGTGTCTGCAACTTCTATTTTTACAGGATGTGGTTCTAGTGAAGATGTCTCTTCAGATACTACTAAAATAAAACTCGGTGTAAATGGTACAGACTTTAGAATCTGGGATTATATCCAAGAAGAACTTGCTAAAGAAAATATTGAACTCGAAGTGATTAGCTTTGCTGATTACATTCAGCCAAATATGGCTTTAGACCAAGGTGAAATTGACATTAACTCTTTCCAAACTAACATCTACTTTGAACAGTTCAAAGAAGAACATAAATTAGACCTTACAGCACTCGGTAACACTGTATTTGCACCAATGGGCATCTATTCTGACAAACTTGAAAATGCAACTGACATTGCAGAAGGTGGGCTTGTAGCTATTCCAAACGACCTTACAAATGGTGGCCGTGCACTTCTTCTCCTCGAAGAAGCTGGTCTTATTGAAGTAGATGATGCAGCTGGTCTCATCCCTACATTAAAAGATGTAACAGCCAATCCAAAGAATCTTAAAATTCAAGATATGGCTGCTAACCAAATTCCACGTTCACTTCCAGATTTAGATTTAGCGCTCATCAACAATGGGGTAGCTGTTGACGCTGGATTTAAACCACTTGAAGATTCTATTTATATAGAAGATCCTGAATCAGAAAACGCTTTCAACTACTATAATATCTTTGCTGTTAGAACAAGTGATAAAGATAATGCCGCACTTAAACGTTTAGTAGAGATTTATCAAACAGACGAAGTAAAAGCACTTATTGATGAAGTTTATGATGGAGCAATGCTTCCAGTATTTTAAAATACTTGTATGGGTATACAGAGTGTGTATATAACTTGTTAGGGAATAATTTGTCTTTATAAATGTAAATAAATAAAATACTTACGGAGGTAACGAAAATGATTGCTAGGGAAATAATTTTAGATACAGTTGCTGTAATTAATGAGCGTTTAGTAGAGATTAGCCATGCTATTCATGCTAGACCTGAAATAAGTAATGAAGAAGAGTTTGCGTGTGAAATACTCTCTAAAGAGTTACAATCACATGGGTTTGATGTAATAACAGATATTGCTGGTCATAGAACGGGATTTATTGCTACCAAATCTAGTAGTAAAGCGGGGGCTACTATTGGATTTTTAGCCGAATATGATGCACTCCCTGGCCTTGGGCATGCATGTGGTCATAACATTATCGGTGCAACAAGCATTGGGGCCGCTATTGCACTAAGTAAAGTTATTGATGATATTGGAGGTACTATTAAAGTATTTGGCACACCTGCTGAAGAAGGTGGCGTAAATGGAAGTGCTAAAGCAAGTTATGTAAAAGCTGGGTTATTTAAAGGAACAGATATAGCGATGATGATTCATCCAGGTTCTCACAATCAAAAAACACCATCTTCTCTTGCTATTGCACCTATTGACTTTGAATTCTTTGGTAAGCCTGCTCATGCAGCTAGCTGCCCTGAAGATGGTATTAATGCTTTAGATGCTTTACTGCTCTTTTACAATGGTATTGCTGCTTTAAGACAACAACTTACATCTGATGTACGTATTCATGGGGTTATTTTAGATGGTGGCCAGGCAGCTAATATTATTCCTGACTATACTAGAGCACGTTTTTATCTTAGAGCTGCTACAAGTGAAGGTTTACAAGAAGTTATTAGAAAGGTTAAAAGTATTGCAGAAGGTAGCGCACTTTCTACAGGCTGTACTACTAAATACACCCATATTCAACACGTATTAGATAACCTTTCTCCAAATGCTATATTAGATGATATTTTTGCAACTACGCTTGAAGAATTAGGTGAAACAGTTTCTACTGTAGACCGCGCAATGGGTTCTACAGATGCAGGCAATGTTAGCCATGCTATACCAACTATTCACCCTACTCTCAGTATTTCAGATACACCAATTCCTGCTCATACAGTAGAATTTGCATCAGCTTGTATCTCACCTAAAGCAGATGCTTCTATCAGCCTTGGCGCTAAAACACTCGCTCTAACAGGCCTTAAGGTATTAACGGATAGTGCATTACTTGAAAATATTAAACGTACCTTTACTGCTTAATATTTTTCTTTAATATAGAAAAACACCTTAAAGTAGACTTCAAACCTACTTTAAGGTGTTTTTTAATGCTTTATTTTATAGAATTCCCTACTTCACCTTGTAACTTCTTATAAACATAGAAAGGAATTCCTACTAACATAAGAATAAATATCCACATAGCACTTTCTGAACCTGCACCATAGATAATGTAAATTGCATAGCCAAAAGCAATTAATGAAAGGAACCCTTGCTTAAGGAAACTTAATAAGGTTAATTTGTGTTCCTTCCTAAATGTAAGTATGATCTCTGCACATGCTGTTAAGGCATAAGCTGGAATGAAAGATAATGTTGCTAAGTTAATCATAAAGTCAAAGGCTTCTGTTAGGTTAGATACATAGTTTAAAAGTAATAATGCATTTGTACATAAACTTGTGATGACTAATGCTACAACTGGTGTATTGTATTTTGGATGTACTTTTGCAAAGAATTTAGGGAAAAGCCCATCTTCACCTGCTGCATAAGCAAGTCTTGCAGTTGTGAGTACCCATCCACTTAATGCACCTGCAGCGGCAATAACAATACCACCAGAAATAAAGTAACCACCCCATGTAGCACCTGTTACATAATTCATAATATCCGCTAGAGGTGCTTGTGTAGTTGCTAACATATTCTGTGGCATACTTCCCATTGCAAGAACAGATAAGAAAATATAAATGAGTACAGCTAACCCCGTTCCAATAACTGTACTTCTTTTAATATTTTTCTCTGGATTTTTAATTTCTCCCCCTGATATAGTCGCACTTTCAAGTCCTACAAATGACCATAGTGTAATAGCAATAGCTGCTGGAAGTGCCCCTAAGCTGTTTGCCTCTTCAGATGCAGAGGTTGTAAGATTTGCTGCATCAAATCCAATGCATGCAATAACCATAAAAACTAAAATAACACCTATTTTAATTACTGTTGTAATAATGCTTACATAGCCTGCATTTTTTACACCTTTATAATTAATATAAGTAAATATCCATAATAATAAGGAAGAAACAGCGAAAGCTAAAATACCATTTGTCCCAAGTGCTGGGAAGAATGTAGTCAGATAGCGTATAACTGCTGTAATAATAGCTGCATTTCCAATCCAAGACCCTAACCAGAATGTCCATGATACAAGAAATGCCATAAACTCGCCGAAAGCTTTATGGGTATAAACAATAGGCCCTCCTGTTGCAGGATATTTTGTCCCAAGGTTAGCAAAAGATAGGGCTAATAAAATGGATCCTAGACCGGTAATCACCCATGCTAAGACAGTAACCATTGGATTTGCCACTTGAGCGAGACTCTGCGGCGATGTGAAAATTCCTGAACCAATCATGTTTCCTACAACAATGGACGTTGCAGCGGCAAGACCCAGTTCACGCTTTAAATGTGTTTTGTTTTTCATGATGTCTCCTTAAGTTGCTAAAATAAACTTTTATCCCTATTATGTGTAAATCCTTTCATTATATAAGTTACTAAGTGCATAGACTAATTCTAAAAATTAGATTATACTTTTCATAAAGTTTATCTAATTTTTAGGAGGTTATACACATGGGATTATTTGGTGGTAGTAAGACAGATAATACATCTCAATTTGAGCGATACCTTATAGAAGGTGAGGTTATTGAGGCTGTTTATCGTCTTGTATTAGATGAAATTTGCTTTACTAACAAACGTATCATCTTTATTGATAAAGAAGCTTTGTCTACAAAAAAACAACTCATTACACTTCCTTACCATTCCATCTACTATTTCGGGGTCGAAAAAGGTGGAGTTTTCGAATTTGATAACGAAATTAAATTATACACTAAAGGAACACATTTTTCTATTGAATTTAGTAGAGGAACAGATATTTTAGAAGTTGAAAAATTACTAGCCTCCCACATTTGCAAGTAATTATACTTTTTCTTTCATGTTTATTAATAAAATTAAAAAGGTAGTCACTAGCCTTAAAGCTAGTACTACCTTTTTTATCTCTTATTATGTATGAAATTAAATAGTGTGTGCTTCATCCACAACTTTTTGTAATGCTTCTAAAGCATCAGCTGGAAGTTTATCAAAGCCACCTTTTTCTGTATCACGAGATTTGATGAAATCTACGCGATCTTGCATACGTTTTTGTAATTGTTCAACGTAATTTTCATCTTCAAGGTTTGGTATGAAACCTTCAAGTTCCATAATTTCAATATCAGAGAATGGTCCCCATGGCTTAAATGTAGCTCTGCCTTCTACTACTGCTTCAAGTGCACCAAGTGTATCTTTTGGTGTTACTTTTTTACCCATAAAGTCCCCTGTATTTACGATATAGCAATCTACGTTTCTTTCAGCAACTAATGCTTTGAACTTTTCGTAGTCATTTACAAGTGGGTATGTTCTAAATGGGTTAGCATATGGCTCAACAACTAACGCATTAGGGTCAACCCCTGGAGCAAGTCTTTCTGCACTTGAACGTTTTGTAGCAAGTGTAGCACCCATTACAGAAGCAAGTTCTGCTCCACTTAATTTAACGATTGGTGGAATTGTAGGGTCCTTCATAATCCAGAAGATTGCATTAACTGGTTCTTCAAATTTATTTACACGATTTGGTGACCAAAGAATAGATTTAACAGCACGACCATTACCATTACGAACATCTTCTGTGACTGGTACAATCTTACCATCTTCATCTACTGTAGCACCACAGTTTTGCATTGTAACAAGGTATTTATTATCTTCACATGTAAGTGGATAATCTTGAGTTTTATCAAAATATGCTGGTTCAAGAGCTACTGATGAGCCATTTTCTGTTGAAATAACAAAAGCATCATCATGAAGTACTGTAATATCGTATTTACCACCATGGCGAGCATGTGTAAGAGTTGATTTACCTGAACCTGAAAGTCCGAATACACCAGCAACGAATGATTTACCTTCACCAAGGTTATAACGTTTTTGTCCACCATGGCATGAAGCATATCCATGACGGTTCGCCATAGCCCACGCAAGGGTTAATGTACCTTTTTTATGTTCTCCAAAGTATCTCATACCTAAGATAGCAGCGCAGTTATGTTCTGGATCAAAGAATGTAAGACCCATTGGATGATCTGGATGTGACCAGTCTGGATCTGAGAATATATAAAGATCTCCTTCTGGATACTCTTTAGATTCTGCATACATTTTAGCTACTTCTTCATTAATAGCTTGGAAATTCAATAACCAAGAGTACATAATATTTTCTTGAGTTTCTGGGATACAAAGATGCGCTTTTACTGAGAAGTCTTTATCAAGGCCTACGATTGCTTGTGCATGATACAGTTTTTTAGTACGAGCTTTGTAAATTGCTTCGCTAATTTTAAGAGCATATTCACCTTGATTTACGCCAGGTTCTCCCATAATTTTACGAGCTGCTGCTGCGCGCCCACTTACTGCACCGTCATTGAAGAGAAGAATTTTTGTATCATCATCTAAACCAAGTAAATCTGGTCTATAAACAGGAATATCTGTCACGATTGTTCCCGGAGCATTTTTTGCAAGTTTGTAAGCTTCCTTTAATGAAGTTACAGGTGTTACATTATTACCATAAAATGCTGTTTCAATTGTTGTACGAATTTGTCCAAAGATAGGGTTATTCGCACCAATTTCTGTTCTTGGAAATCTAGATTTTGTTGCCATTATGAAATCCTCCTTCGTTTATAAAAAATAATTGTACGCCTATTTAGGAATAATCTTCAAAATAAAATCCTTTCCCAAATCTAATTATCTAATTTGTTACAATATTTGTCAACACAAATTTCAGACATTAATAATAAATTAACAACTTTTATACTAGTTTATCCAATAAATAAAGAGTAGCCTAATGACTACTCCTCTCCCTTAATACATTTATCTATAATGTGCTCTGCTAACCTTTTATGGTAAGTAGCTTGCTCTATTAAAGTACATACTAACAACATAGCCCCTACCTTTTCATCGTGTATTTGCATTTTTTCCATTTCTTCATTGACCATTTCTATACGCTTTTCAATTCCAAAATTGAAATAAGATAACTCCTTATCTCGGCATGCTAAATATGCCTCATAAAAATTTGCTAATTTATGACTATCTAAGTTCTCATCTATTTTTAAGGATGAAAATAAATCTTTTATGTCTCCAATGCTAATAATACCTTTAAGATGGTAAAGAAGAATCATAAGAATAATATGATCTTTAGTATATTTCTTTTTATGTGCAGGCATTAATACCTTATCTTTTGTGTAATTGTTAATCATTGTTTTAGTCAAAAGCTTGTCCCCCTCATAACGCTTTGTATGACTAAGCTTGCTTTCAAACAATGTAATAAGCTGATCCATATATAAATCAAGGTCTGGAATATCTCCAAGTCCTATATATTCTTCAAGGCCTAATTTAGCAACTTCTTCTTCTAACCATTTACTCTCCATGTCCGTAGCCTCCTTGTGTTTCTTGATTTTATCATACCTAATCCCTTTTATAAAATCAAGCCAAATTATTATAGAAACTATATTGACTACAATATGTATATTATGATATATTTTAGTTATAATATTAAGTAGTATTTAAAACTACTTGTCAAGGTTAGGGGATGTTTCAATGAATCAATACATTAGAGAACCTATTAACGCTTATACTCATCTTATAGGTGCCGGTCTTTCTTTTATCGGTACTATATTATTACTTATATATGGTGGCAAAGGTTCGCCACTTACTACAACAGCTATCGTGTCTATTACTATTTTTGGTTTAAGCCTTGTAGCACTTTATACAGCTAGTGGCATTTACCATGCAGTTAGAGCCAATCAAGCTGTTTTACTTAAACTTAAGAAATTAGATCATTCTATGATTTTTATACTTATTGCAGGGTCTTATACACCATTTTGCTTACTTGCTCTTACAGGTGCATGGCAAATTAGTATTATTACCATAATCTGGTCTCTTGCTATTATAGGTATTACCCTTAAAGTTTTCTGGATTAATATGCCTAGATGGATTTCAACAGGTTTTTATATTGGCATGGGCTGGGTTGCTGTTCTTGCATTAAGTCCACTTTCTAAAGCCCTTAATACAGGTGGTCTTACATGGTTAGCATTAGGCGGTATCATGTATACTATTGGTGGTATTATCTATGGTCTAAAAAAGCCAAATATCTCTAAAACATTTGGCTTTCATGAATTATTCCATATTTTTGTTATGCTAGGCAGTGCATGCCACTACTGGTGTGTTTTTAATTATGTACTTTAAACTAAGATAGGATACCTATATAAGGTATCCTATTTTTAATTCCTATTGATTAGCAAGCTTCTTATAAGTATTAGCCATTGTCACTTGCATATAAGGTATAAGCCAAAAGTACCCTATTCCAAAAGTTAATGTTGCTAATATTCCCCATCCTATAAATGATAGCTGCAAAATGAAAAGATCCATTTTATGCCCTTGAGTCATACGTTTACTTTCATTCATAGCTTCTCGTACAGTTATTTCAGGATGATCAGCTAAAATATAGAAGCTCATACAATAACTATAAGATTTAATAATACCAGGAATGATAAATAACAGTGTCCATAAAAAAACCCATAGTAATTGCCAAAAGAAAAGTCCTATTGATTTACCAAAGTTTTTAAAGCCACTGAAAGCATCCTCTATTCCTAGAGGTTCTCTTTGAATAACTTTAAAACATATAATAATATAACTCAAAGTACAAGCTCCACTTATTATGTAATTACCTAAAAAACCAATATAGGGAATAAACTGTATTCCTATAAGCAAAATTGTAATAACAAGAAAAAGGCCTCCTACTATTCCCCAACGTCCTTTTAACTGCTCCTTACTTGCGGCTTTAACTTCTTCCCTTGTAAACATTCTATCTCCTCCTTAATTTTATTAATCCCTATTAAACTTATTAAGAAGCAATAAAAAATATACCTAATTTATACATAAAAATAGCCTATAAGCATATGCTTATAGGCTTATTATTTCATTATTTACGAATAACGTTAGCAGCTTGAGGTCCTCTGTTGCCTTCAACGATATCGAATTCAACTGTTTGACCTTCTTCTAATGTTTTGAATCCTTCTGATTGGATAGCTGTGAAATGTACGAATACGTCATCTCCATCTTCTCTTTCAATGAATCCAAAACCTTTTTCTGCGTTAAACCATTTAACTTTACCTACCATGTGCTAGGCCTCCTTATTTTAAAAAAAAGTTACTGCTAAAACACTGTACTACAAAACGCTTTCGGTCCAGTGTTTTATAGAACATGCGGCCTACCATCGTTTAATTCCAATATTTTAACTTACATGATTAGGATAACACATGTATAATAAATAATCAAGGAATTTGTCTTCATTTTTTTGTACAATTTGACTCAAATATAGTCAATTTAAGTGAAATTATTATTCGTATTTTTTTATTAAACTACTTTTTAAAACTTTGAAAATCCTTCTATACTTTCCTCAATAGGCATGCCTTTTTCATTAATTGTAAAGAGATATAGTGTACTCTCATCTAACCAAAAATTCAAAGTTAGTTTTTCACTTTGCTCTTCTTTTTGCCTAGATAGCATGAGTCTGTTAGGTGCTATTACTTTATAAGTTTGTTGATCCCATAATACATCCATGTAGGTATCATTAAATAAATCTTCTTCAAAACTTAATACTCTTTCATCTTGAGATCGCCACTTACCTTGAAGTAATTCTTTAGCTTGCCTATTAGAATCTGGTAGTGGTGAATCTATAAATTCGGTTGTCTTTCCTATAATAATACTTTGTATTTTATTGTTATTACCTATTACATAGATAATAAAATCTGTTGCAACACCATAATGACTTTCCCTACCATAAGAAATCTTAACTGTGTGTTCACCCTTATTAATCCACTCTTTTGGATAAATCTCTTCGATCTTATCTACGGAATCTCCCACTTCAATTGAATCTACTTCATAGTTTTTACGGTTAATGAGTAAGGCTAAAATTTCATTATTGTCTCCGTATTTTACTTCTATACCTTTTTGTTCTAATTCTTTAGGAAGTTCTTCTTCATAAGATTTTCCTATATAAGCTTGAATATCAATTTTACGTTCTCTCTCTCTAAGCATGCTTACTCCTAGTATACTTCCTAAACCTACTATACTGATTACAACGTATACCCCATACTTTTTCATCCTCTGTCCCTCCTAAAATTAGGTTGTATCAGTATAGCATAGCTGTAAGTTTTTTACAATTATTTCCTGTCGACTACCTTTGTCTATTTATGATTTAAAAAGTCTAATAGGATAGTGTTAAATAGTTGTGATTTATTATAGGGAATATCATGCCCATGTTTTTCTAATATCTGAATCTTACAATACTCTGGATTAAGCTTTTGAAGCAGCTTAACTGAAGCATGTATCTCCTCATTCTCTTTGCTTCCTGCTAAAACTAACATAGGAATCTTTAAGTCTCTATATTCATTGTAATCTTCAATGTTAACACCTTGCTTCACCATAGCAATAAGATTCTCTTTTGTTGTATTTTTACAATAAGTAATAAAACGCTCTTTATCATTCTGATTCATTCCTACCATCTGAGCTTGTAACTTAGCAACCCACTTTATATGCATTAAACTTCCCATTTGATTCATACTCTCTACGACTGATTTAAGTGCTTTTTCACTTTTACATACCCATGGACTTATTAAAATAGCCTTATCAAAATAGGCTTCTCCTTTACAAAGTATAGGAATAATAAGCTGTGCTCCTATAGAGAAACCAACAATCGTTATCTTGTCTTTTCCAAGAGACTTTATAATATCTAACACACCTTCTACACACTTATCTAATGTATAATCTTTACTAGCTTCTTCTCCATTACCATATAAATGTGGTAATACTAGATGATACTCTGTAGCTAAACTATATTGTCTTGAAAATCCTAATGGAAGACCTGCCCCATGTAGCATAATAATAGTATGATTCTTTCTATCACCCATTTCATCAAAATACATATCCTATCCTCATTCCTTTTACTAATGTCCTGAAATTCTTTTTATTATGATACACTATTTTAAAATACAAAAAAAGTGCAAGATTACATCTTGCACTTTGGTAGTGGAGGGAGAAGGATTCGAACCTTCGAAGGCGGTGCCAACAGATTTACAGTCTGCCCCCTTTGGCCACTCGGGAACCCCTCCATAAATTTGGCAACCACCTACTCTCCCAGGCCGTCTCCAGCCAAGTACCATCGGCCGCTTTAGTCTTAACCTACGTGTTCGGTATGGGAACGGGTGTTTCCCTAAAGCGCATCGTCACCAAAAATATTTGAGTATTTAATTAGTATTCCTAAAAGTATAATACTTATACTCTCAAAAACAAATACTGCAACAAGTTAACCTTGTTTT
>OBXC01000357.1_pt1 | contig 40464 bp, 44 predicted proteins | sample 1538111 | NCBI WGS metagenome assembly OBXC01 (sample SAMEA2580137, study PRJEB22360) | human gut metagenome | biome: human gut; feature: human-associated habitat; material: faeces | place: Denmark | collected 2008/2010
TATCAGTTCATTATAAAAACCTTAGATTTTTGTCTTGACAACTGAACCACTATATTTTCTCCAGCAAAAAAGGTAATATTACTGTTAAATTCCAAATATTTTAAATTTTTCAGAGCAGAAATATTCCTTAAATAAGAACGTTCCGGAATTCTATTCCAGTCAATTTCTATGGTTTGTATAAATTTATTTGATTTCATAATGAATACCTACATACTAAAATAATCTTATGCTTGTTTATTTCTCTTCTTTTAGCAAATTAATAATACACAGTATCGTCATACATGGCGCAAACATACAGAAAAATCGAAAAACTATTTCATACTTTATATCATTCGGTAAAAAGGTTAATCCGATTACGGATGAAATGCAAACTGCAATAATTGTAATAATTCCAAATACAATTTTTCCTTTTCTACCCATAGCTTTTCCTCCCTATATCTGTGTTAAGATATGATGGATTTATTAAATTAAGCTTATTTCTGTTTTCTATATAGATAAAATGCAGCTATACTAATCAATATCGGAAATATCACTAATCCATAATTAACACCTGCAAATCCTCGTTCTTGTACTCTTGTAATAAAGCGAGGAATTTCTCCAAATAACAAGTCCATGATTGTAAAAATACAAATTATCAAGTACACTTTCTTTTTCATAAGCAGTACCTCTTTCCATATCAGAAATTACATTCTAACCATACTGTGCTTAATTGCATCTAATTTCATCTACTGCCTTTATTTGTAAATGTTTTGGTTTCTTTAAATAGTTTCGGTTCATTTTCAATTAAATCCTCTGCCAAATATTTTGCATCTAAATTTTCTATTCCATATTTTCCCTTTTCTATTTGTTCTGCCAATTTACTGGAATAGTAAATATCAAATGCTTTTCTAAGTTCTATTTTTTTAATTTTAGAAATTGCGTTAATAATATCGTTTTCCAGATTTTGCTTATATACTTCTTCCAATTCCTTTTTATCTACCATGTTTTACAACCTCATATGCTTCTTTAAAAACAAGAATTTTATCCAAAGTTTCTTGATTAACAATACATATTTGATTATTCATTTTACAATACCTCAATTCCTCTAAAACTTTTTTCTTGTCCCAAAGTCCTTTAAAGTACATATCTACTGTTTTGAATACATCATCATCCGCACATTTTCTAAAACAATATCATATTTTTGATTTAGTGCCAGCCCTTTACGACATACACATACAAAATCAATCCACTTTTCATTTTCCTTTTCAAAGGACAATACATTGAAATTGCTCCAATCCTCAATCAATTCGTAAACATTTACAATCGCTGGTTTTTCTTGACGCATTCCCTTTCGTACTGCCCATTTCTGTGCCTGTTCTTCAAAAAGTAATATAAAAACCTTTACCGAAATCTAAATATCTTTTCGAATGAAATACATCTGGCTTCTTTATAATATCTGTTGCTCCATGATAAACAATCATACAAGAACTCCTTTTTCTCTTACAAACTCCGTAATATCTTCTACTAAATACTCTTTCCCCTGTGTATGAAGCACATCATAACATCTAATAATATAATTATCCAAAATTCCTGTTGTATTTAATATTTTATATACAGAAGCAGGAGACATTTGCCACTTTTCTGCAAGCGCATACAAAATAAATATTGAAAATGTCAATTCTTTTTTCTCACACATAACAATCCTCCTTGCTATTTTCCTCTTTTCCTTATACTCATGATAGCAATCACCTTCAATTCACTTAATGCTACTATACTTCAATTTGGTCATCAATTTTTTTAATTTAGTCATTTTAATTCATTTTGACATAATTAACAATTTTATCCCCCTGAAAAATATATTTTTTGCATTTTTTATTAAAGACATTATATCAAAAGCTATATTTTATTACAATGATTAAGCGCTACGCCTCCCATTCCCCATAATATTTAGAAATAGCTTCTCCAATATATTTTGTAATCCCTTTTCCATACTGTCTGTCTGTTCCTTTTTCTAACCGAGAATGATTTAGATAATCTTTTGCGACTTTTAATAATAAAGCTTTCGCATTATCCATCTTAAAAAAATTTTTATAGTTTTCCCCCAATTCCTTAACAGCTTCCATTGCCATAATATCATCTGTGTTTTTCATTGCATAGGCAAATTTCTTATATGTTTTATCTATTGCATCCTTATTTTTAATAAATTCTCCCTTATCTCCTGTTGCTTTCAAGCTTGCTTCCACTGCCTTTTCTTTGCTTCCGTATATCCCAATTAAGCTCTCACAAGCCTTTTCATCTTTAAAACTTTCTAACGCATCTTCTAGGAATGTTTCCATATTTCCGTACTTCTCAGAAATTATCTTTTTGTCCTTTTCACTCATAATCTCTAAAGAGTGACAAATCATTTTTTGAATGTCATCATAGCTAAAACCTTCAAAACTCATAGGCTCTTCATTTTGCATCACATCGGAAATCAGTTCAATTATACTATTCAGATGATTGCGTTTCATTTCTAATATATTTTTCTGTGTTTCAAGGATTTTCCGATTATTTTTTTCACGTTGTTCCATAATCATTTTTATTTCTGACAGAGGGATTTCAAATTCTCGATAAAACATAATCTCACGTAGCTGTTTCAATGAATTTTCATCATATAAACGATACCCTGCTGCCGTTATCTTTGTTGGTTTTAATAATCCGATTTCGTCATAATAACGCAAGGTTCTAATGCTAATCCCTGTCAATTCTGATACCTCTTTAACTGTCTTCATATTTTCTCCTTTTTTCTTTATCATAAGCCCTTACGCAAGTGGAGAGTCAAGATAAAAATTTTTAATCCATAGAAAAAGAGGATTTGAAAAATTTCTAGTTTCTCAAATCCTCTACTATTTCCTATATCTTTGCGATGTCAATAGTCTAAAAATTTTATGCTCATTTATATACAACAAGTTTATAAATTGTTGCAATATAGACCGGAGATTATTTACTTTTTCTTTTTGGTTTTTGGGATTGGTAGTTCCTCATACATAGCATTAAACAAACCTGTTAAAAACTCTTTATTTTCTACTTTCTCTACCAATAACATTTCTTTCGCTCCCTCATAGGGCAGCTCGTACAAAACCATTGGCATATAACTAATTGCCGATTTTACCGGTTTGACAAGCAATCTATTATCATAAATACCGCCAACAATCTTGCCACGATAATAGATAATAAATTCTCCCATCATAGCACGATATCCAATTTCTTCTAATTCGGATAACTGTCCTAAAATAAATTCCAAATATTCTTTACTTGATGCCATAATACACCTCAAATTCCACTTGCAATAAAAAGATAATTTACATCCGCATCTTTATCAACATATACTACTTTCTCACTTGCAAAGCCCGTCTCTTTATAATCTACTTCAAATCTATTTTCTTTACTCTGAAATATCTCCTCAAATCTCTATATTTTATATATTGTAAAACATTATACTGCCATAATATATACTTGACATGGGTTCCATTTATCCCATAGTGTTGGAAACACCTCAAATTCTTTAAAACCAAGAGCCAAATAAAACCTGTTTGTTTCATCATAGGTTTCATATTTTCCCATTTGAACTGTTTTAACCTGAATAAAAGAATATCCCTTTTCCTGAATTTCTTTTTTCGCGTATTCAAATAATACCTTACCAATTCCATTATGATGATATTCTTTTAACACGCCTATCACTGCCAATTCCACTGTATCTTTTCCTGTCTCTTTCAAATATAAAAAACCAATGTTTTTTTCATTTTTGCGTGCACAATAGAAAGGTTTCCCAACAGAGTCTTCTATATATTCCTCTCTTGCTTCAGGAATACCAAACCAGCCGGGCAATGCTTCGAGCACATTCCGTGCAATTTTCTTTTTTTCCAAATCATCTGTAACTTTTACTATATCCACAATTTATCTCACCCCTATTACCCAAACGTCTTTAATAAATAATCATCTATATCAGCCCTTGAGTGGAAGACATAAATACTCTTTTCGCCTTTGTATTTATCAAGCAATTCATATACCATTGGCAATTCATTTTTAGGAAAATCCATAATCCATTGTCTAAATTCTTCATCAAACTCGTTCTCTATCCATGGCATATCTACACGTTGTTTGCCTATGCGTGATTTTGCTCCGGTCAAACATTCCTCTACCGGAAAATCTAATAAAAATATAGCTTCACACGCTTGAATACGCATTTCAAGGGTTCTTCCGTAATTTCCATCAATAATCCATTTATCCTTTAAAATAATTTCTTTTAATTTCTCGTCAAATATATTTCTGTCCACAGTTGTCCTGTCCGGCTTGTGCCATAGCATATCAAGATAGTACAAAGGCAAATGCGTTTTATCACTCAGTTTTCTCGCAAATGTGCTTTTTCCCGCACCCGGACAGCCAATTATGATTGCTTTTTGAAACATAAAAAGTCACCTCCAAATAAAGTATCTGTTTAATAAATTGTAATTATTGCACCACAAACTGGAAATTATCTATGGATATACGTTCTTGTCATATCAGGCTCATTATCCCCTTGAACCATACACAAAAATTCCCAGCCATATTTTTCATAAAAGTTTACATGGTCTGTAATCAAATAGACAGGAGTAATTCCCTTTGACTTCATATCCTTCACAACAATATCTAGTAATTGTCCGGCAATTCCTTGACAGCGGTATTCCTGTTCTGTATATACTGCGCATACATTTGGCGTAAGGTCTTTCCTGTTATGAAAATCATTTTCAATCACACCCAGACCACCTACAATGCGCCCACTTTCTAAGCAGAGATACCAACCATATTCTGTTTCATGATTGAGATATGCTTCCATACATTCAAGATACGCTTCTTGTGGCACTTCCCATTTATCATGAAACCATGCAGCAGCCGCTTCTTTTAATTCTGGTTTTTGTCTTAAAGTAACATAGGTAAATTCTTTCATATCTGTCTCCACAACTTTCAAATTTGCTAAATTCCCTTAATAAGAAACAGTTCCATTGGTTGCTCATATCCCGGAATATCTATAACAAAACCACCACAATCTTTATATCCTAATTTTCTATAAAAATGCTGTGCTTCTTCATCAACCTGTGTAGAAGTCAGAAGCATACCATATCCTTGTGATTTCATATCAGCTTCCCAATGCTCCATAAGTTTTTTCCCATAACCTTTTCCCTGATAATTCCAATCAACAAATAACATTGTACAAAATGGCGTATTATCCCAAAAAAGATTATATCTCAACAAGCCTATCGGTTTATTATCATCTAATAAAACATTTCATCTTTCTTCTCTAACTTTACTGTCAAATTCCTGTTCTGGCAAATGCTTATCAAGATTATACCAAAACTCCTTATCTTCTAATTGAACATATCTAATTTCCAGCATTTCCTCGCCTCTTTAACTTCTAATTTCCCTTGATTTCATGTACTATATATAATATGTAGTAATAAACTAAAAATATGGAAACAATAAAACGCTTTTCCTATGTCTGATTATTCCTACGACTATTATAACAAATATACTCAGACGTGTAAGCAAAAATCTGTTTACTTAAAGGATTTATGATTTTATATAACCAGCAAATCTGATTATGAGTTCTGTGAACAGAACTGCAAGAATTCAAGGTATTTTTCCGATTGATTTTTCTTAGAAAACTGCATATACTGGAAAGTAGGAATAATCCTACTTTCCCTATTTTATAAAAGGTGGTGTAATATTATGGCAGCAAATATATTTATAGATAATGCAAAAGTCATGTCAAAAGGTCAGGTTACTATTCCCAAGGATATTCGTGAAATTCTTGGAGTAACCAGCGGTGACCGCATCACATTTATTGTAGAAGGAAACACCGTTCGTATTGTAAACTCTGCCGCTTATGCCATGGAATTATTACAAAAAGAAATATCCGGCGAAACAGTACGCACAGGTTTAATTTCTGATGATGATATCATGGCATTTGTAAAGGAATTAAGAAAAGAGCATAAATAACCATTTGAAAGGAAGTGTTTATATGGCTTTACCTCAAGAACAAGATTACACTATTGAAGATATTTACGCCTTACCGGACGGGACTAGGGCGGAATTGATTGACGGAAAGATTTATTACATGACACCGCCCAGCACAAAACATCAACGAATTTCTGGTTTTCTGCATAGTAAAATCTACCAATATATTTCAAATCATAGTGGTACTTGCGAAACATTTACAGCCCCATTTGCAGTATTTTTATCTGAAGACAACAAAAATTACGTTGAGCCGGATATAAGTGTTATATGTGACAAAAGCAAGCTCACAGACAAAGGATGTGTAGGTGCCCCCGACTGGATAATAGAAATTGTATCATCCGGCAGCCGGCGAATGGACTACTTCACAAAACTTTTTAAATATCGCACTGCCGGTGTAAAAGAATATTGGCTTGTTGACTCAGATAAGAATAGAATTCTGGTATACAATTTTGAAAATGAAGATACTCAGGAATTCACTTTTTCTGATATCATAAAAGCCGGTATCTATACAGATTTATCTATTGATTTTTCACAGCTTAATATTTAACTTTATCTATACAAGAGGACTTGCAAGGTTTTTGACCTTTCAAGTTCTCTGCAGTGTCATAGTTCTATTTCTCTATAAAAGAACAGGACAGAAACTGAGAATTGCTTATAATAAGTCAACATACTGTTTTGCTTCTACTAGTCCCATGGCGGTAATTTCTCTCACTTTTTTTACCGCTTCTACTTCTTTTCCATTATTTTTAAGATGAAGAATATATTCTTTGTCTTCATCTGCTATATAATATGTTGCCAACTGATTATTTCCTGTCTGTTTGCATAAAACGTCAATCTGATTTTGCTGGGCTTTTATTTGTTTTTTTAATTTATCAATTTCAATATAAAATAAAAGACCTATAATAATTAGCAGTAGATATAACATAAATTTTCCCTCCCATGATTACCCATAAAAATTATCATTTGCCACGCTTGGTACATGCCCAATTATTTATTCCTTTTCATTCAACAATCCATTTATTCTTTCAACTGGAAATCTATCTTCAATATCAATTACTTCAAATAAATTTAAGGGTAATCCTTTTTCTCCAATCAAAGCAAGATATTCGTCAACAGCTCTACGGTCAATCATAATTTTTCCACGCCCTGCCCAATGACGATTACTTTCTTCCTTCTTTAATCCGGAAATCCAATATTCATCTCCGTTTTCAATATCTATATAATTCGAATAACCGCTATTATATTTCTGAAAAGCATGATTATTAAAGTAAATAGTTTTCTTGGTTTTTGAAGTTTTTACATATCCAATCCATGCCGGGCCGTCATCAGAATATCCTGTTTTCAATTCAATATACATTAAATCTTTAATCATCTTTATCACCTTCAAAATTCAAATTTTTTGCATTACTGATAATTTTATAAATATACTTCTTTATAAAAAAATCAATCTCACAATTAAAAGAAAAATGAAAATTCCAATAAAATAAGAAAGCGACATCTTAATATAATTTTTTTGCATAATACTATTCTCATCAAATAGTTTTGTTATTCCCGCATCAACAGAAATTACCAAAACCATACATACAATAGCACCTAGCGCTGTATAAATAATCTCCATCACTTCCCTCCTTACTTCTTATTTGAAAAATATTCCCAGCGAATATAAATAAACAAACTGGCGAAAAGATAATATAATGCTGTAAGCCCCAACCCGTCATTATAAATTTCAATCAAAGAATGTCTTCTTATCAAGCCGACCACAATAACTGCAACCAGAAAACATATCGGAATAATTAGGTAAGTAACCAAAAAGCCGTGTTTTTTATCCATTTAAACACCTCCATATTCAAAATTGTTTCATGTTCTAACGTAGTCTAGTACTTATATTTCTCATAATATCATACTTTGTAATTATTTACACCATTATAATCATAAAAAAGATTGTACTGTTGCATAATTTCCTATGAAACAAAAAATAACGCAGACAATATTTCTACTATCTGCGTCATTTCTATTCGCATGACTTACTTCATGACAATGTTAATAATTTTCTTCGGAACATAAATTTCCTTTACAATATTTCCTGTCAATTTATCTGCAATGGCTGCTTTACCCGCTTCAATCGCTTCTTCTTTTGTCGCCTCTGCACTGATGGAAATTACAGTTTTTGTCTTTCCGTTAATCTGAACAGGAACTTCGATTTCATCATCCTTCATAGCTTCTTCATCTGCTGTCGGCCACTGTGTGTGGAATACAGAGTCTGTATGACCATATTCCTGCCATAATTCTTCTGCCACATGAGGAGCAAACGGTGCTAAAAGCTGTACAAAGGCTTCAATAGTTGCTTTGTCTACGCCGCCTTCTTTTTTCGCAATCTCAATCAGCTTGTTATTGTATTCCATAAATCCGGAAATAACCGTATTCAGGCTGAAGCTTTCCAGACGCTGTGTAATGTCATAAACCAGTTTATGACGTATTTTTACCATTTCTTTTGTTTCTGCTACATTTGCTTCCTTGCTGTCCATAGCCAGTTTCCAAAAACGGTTAATGAAACGATATACACCATCAATACCTCTGTCATCCCATTCTGCGTCTAATTCCGGCGGACCTACGAATAATTCGTAAAGTCTTAATGCGTCACAGCCGTAGTCTCTTACTAAATCATCAGGAGAAACCACATTTCCTTTTGATTTACTCATCTTAATACCGTTCTTACCTGTAATCATACCCTGATTAAACAGTTTCAAGAATGGTTCGTCAAAATCAACTACGCCGATATCATGCAGGAATTTTGTGTAGAAACGGGAATACAGAAGATGCAGTACCGCATGCTCTACACCACCGATATACATATCTACCGGAAGATATTTTTCTGCTTTTTCTTTGGAAACCAATGCTTCTGTATTTTTATTATCTACATAGCGCAGGAAGTACCAAGAAGAACCGGCCCACTGAGGCATGGTATTGGTTTCTCTCTTAGCAGGCGCTCCACAGCATGGACAAGTAGTGTTTACCCATTCTTCAATGCCTGCTAATGGGGACTCTCCTGTACCTGTTGGCTCATAAGACTCTACATCAGGCAGTGTCAATGGAAGCTGGTCTTCCGGAACAGGCACATTACCGCAATTCGGGCAGTGAATAATCGGAATTGGTTCACCCCAGTAACGCTGACGTGAGAATACCCAGTCACGTAATTTGAAGTTTACGGTTTTGCGTCCGATACCCATTTTTTCAATCATTTCAGGAGCTTCTTTTTTCAGAACCGCAGACTCCATTCCATTCCATTCACCGGAGTTAATCATGGTTCCGGAAGCTTCTGTATAAGCTTCTGTCATGTTTTCGATTTCTTTTCCGTCTTTTGCAATAACCTGAATAATCGGAATATTGAATTTCTTTGCAAATTCAAAGTCACGGTCATCATGAGCAGGTACACACATAATTGCCCCTGTACCATAGTCAGCCAATACATAATCAGATAACCAGATTGGAGTTTTCTTGCCATTTAATGGGTTAATTGCATAGCTTCCTGTAAACACACCTGTTTTTTCTTTATCCTGAAGACGGTCTACGTTAGATTTCATAGAAGCATCATAAATATATTTTTCTACGGCTTCTCTCGTTTCGTCAGTTGCCAATTCTTTTGCCATCGCATGTTCCGGAGCTAATACCATAAAGGTTGCGCCGTGAAGTGTATCCGGTCTTGTAGTATAAACGGTGATTTTTTCGTCTTTTCCTTCTACTGGGAACTGAACTTCTGCACCATAGGATTTTCCAATCCATTCTGCCTGCATCTTTTTAACTTTTTCAGGCCAATCCAGTTTATCCAAATCATTTAATAAACGGTCTGCGTATTTTGTAATTCTCAGCATCCACTGACGCAGATTTTTCTTTGTTACTTCTGCGCCGCAGCGTTCACATTTACCGTTTACAACTTCTTCATTTGCAAGACCTGTTTTACAGGAAGGACACCAGTTAATTGGGAATTCTTTCTCATAAGCCAGACCTTCTTTGAACATTTTTACAAAAATCCACTGTGTCCATTTATAGAATTCCGGATCTGTGGTATTTACTTCTCTGTCCCAGTCATAAATAGCAGAAATATCATTTAACTGTCTTTTGAAGTTCTTTACATTTTCTGCTGTGGATTTAGAAGGATGCACACCCATTTTAATTGCATAGTTTTCTGCCGGAAGTCCAAAAGCATCCCAACCCATTGGATGAATTAAATAATATCCCTGCATCATTTTAAAACGACTCCATACGTCAGAGATTACATAGCCTCTCCAATGTCCTACATGAAGACCGTTTCCTGATGGATATGGGAACATATCCAGACAATAATATTTTGGTTTTTTGCCATCATCAACATTTACCGGGTTTTCTTCCCAGTTTTTACGCCATTTCTGTTCAATCGCCTTATGATTATAAGGTACTGCCATTTTCTTTTCCTCCTGTATTGTAAAAATAAAGAAGCCCTCTCATCTCCTAATTCAGAGACGAAAGGGCTTAAATTCCGCGGTACCACTCTAATTCACAGATGCTTATCTGTGCACTCATTTTTCTGTAACGGGAAATCCCGCCCAAATCTACTTAAAGCAAAATACTGTTCAATTTGGGAACTCCAAGGCGAGTTGGGAAGCTTACGTATCTGCCTTGCACCAAACGGCAGCTCTCTTTATACGCAGTTTTTCTTAATACTCCTCTTCTACGTCTGTCTGTATGAAACTATACATATTTTACTCAGTGGTTTCTTTTTTGTCAACCCCTGTCTCCGGTTTTTTATCACCTAAAGCCGTTACTGTGGAAATCGGTTCTCCCGGAATAAAATGTACGGTCAAAGTATCGCCTACATCATATCCCACAATTTCCGGATATTCTGTCACCGGAACATCAAAAATATATTTCTGCGCTGTCTGTCCTGCTTCCAGTCCTTTTACTTCTGCGTTTTCACCACCCAGTGTAATATAGAAGTGAGAGTTTCCTTCAATAACTGCCTGTGCCATCTTTTCAATGGTTCCTGTCATGGAAATATCACTTTCTGTTCCCACACCTGATGCAATACCATTGTCTGCCAGCAGTTTTTCATAATTCTTCTCACATTCTGCAACGGTATCTCCAATGGCAACGGTCTGATATTTCTGCACATTTACCATAGCATATTTCTTTACAAGACCTGCGCCGTCCTTTAATGCCATAAAGTATGTCGGCTGGTCTGAAATATTCAGCAGAAGCGGGAATGCCGCCTGATATTTCAAGTTCTGTACCTGACCTTCTGCGGAGTCCATAGCAGAACGCTCCTGCGCTCCGTCACAGGCATAATATCTTGTTTCCATAGTTCTCTGGTTCATCAGTACAAATCCTACGTTAGACTTATCTCCGCTGACTGATGTAACACCGGTATATACCCATACGTCATCATCCAGTGCCAAATAGTTATTTCCGTCTGTTGTTTTCAGACATCCCTTCTGCCCTAAAACACTGTTAAAGAAACCGTTTTTCAACATTCCGTGGTAATTATAAAGCTCTAAAAGCAAGTCTGCCGGATATGCACGGTCTACCCACTGTGGGCAATCCTCAATTTTATAATCCTTTGTCTCACCTGTCTGTGCATTGCAAAGTACCACTCTGCCGATAGTCTGCCCTCCGAATAAACCGATGTTAAATTTCTTTACAGGACAAATCCAGTACGGTGTTCCTTCATCGTCAATTTCAAAGCTTAACTGGTCAAACATATAAGTCGGATATTTAAAACGCAAATGACGATAAATGTTTCGGTTAAAATATTCTGACTCTGAATATTTAATCGGTTTGTCCAATTTTACCAGTTCTGTATTCTGTGTTGCCATATCAATTCGGATATAGGCAGGAATTCCCTCCTTCTGGTTTGTCAGCCATTTAATTCCGCTGGCATATACAAGAGGTGTGACACGATAAGGCTGTCCCTGATAGTTAATCTGAGAATACAGACTGCTCACTTCAAACTGAGACACCATATCTACCATACTTCCCATTTTTCTGTTTCCCAGAAGCTCTGCGGAGTCTTTGTCTAACAGAGGAATTTGGTCATAACTGATTTCCTTAATGTCTTCTGTAAAATCTCTCTCTTCCGGTGTTACCAACTGCTGATATTTTTTCGCATTGACAATAGGGGAAGATAACAAAGTTCCCACACCATAAACAACAATAATTGCAAGAACCAAAAACAGTCCTGCTTTCATAACCTTACTGCTTTTGATTTCCTGTGGACTGCGAAGCTTCTTGCGGATCGCATAAATTACCAGCAGTAAAACAACTACCGTACCAAGGAAAAACCAAAATCCACTTTCGTGAATGTTAATTGCCGGCAATGTAATGTAATAATAAACAAATGCCAGAAGCAGTATACCAAGTCCTGCTGCAATTTTTTTCATACTTTCTACCAACCTTTCCAAGCAATTTTGCTTTGTTCAGTATTGTATCATCCTTTTTATCCGGTTACAACAGTAAAACGTAATTTCCTGTGAAATAAAAAAGAGGCTGCCGCTTTCAATACATATTCTGAATATTCAAAGCAACAACCTCTTATTTTTCAATTTTCTATCTTTTAATTATTCCTCTTCCGCTTTTGCACGAGCCGCAATTTCTTTCTCCTGAATATCAGAAGGCGCTTGTTCATAGCGGGCAAATTCATAAGAAAATTCACCGCTTCCTCCAGTCATGGAACGAAGGTCTGTGGAATATCCGTAAATGGAAAGCATTGGTACATCGGCTTCTACAACCGTGTAACCTTTCCGTGTAGTATCCGGGTTCATTCCCAGTACACGACCTCTTCTCTTGTTCAAATCGCCCATAACGTCTCCGGTAAATTTATCCAGTACGCTTACCTTCATGGATACGATTGGCTCTAACAATACAGGTGATGCTTCCATAAAGCCTTTCTTAAATGCCTGAATAGCTGCTGTTTTAAATGCCATTTCAGAGGAGTCTACCGGATGATAAGAACCATCATATAAAGTAGCTTTTACACCTACTACCGGATAAGAAGCAACAGGACCTTTTAATACAGACTCCTGAATACCCTTTTCTACTGCCGGGAAGTAGTTCTTCGGAACTGCTCCGCCTACAACAGTCTGTTCAAATACATACGGTGTTTCCAAATCGCCGGATGGTTCAAATGTCATTTTTACATGACCGTACTGTCCATGTCCGCCGGACTGTTTTTTGTATTTATATTCTACGTCTGATTTTTTACGAATAGTTTCTTTAAACGGAACTTTCGGTTCAGATAAAACAATATCTACTTTATAGCGTTCTTTTAATTTGCTTACCACAATGTCCAGATGCTGTTCGCCGATACCATATAATAAAGTCTGACGGTTCTGTGCATCGTTGACTGCTTTCAATGTTAAATCCTCCTGCATCATCTTTGCCAATGCCTGAGATACTTTATCGTCATCACCCTTATTTACTGTCTGATAACGTTTGTAAGTATAAGGAGTGGAAATATCTGTTTTACCATAAAGGATTGGCGTAGTCTTTGTAGCCAGTGTGTCTCCTGTTGTTACGGTACTGAGTTTGGCAATAGCGCCGATATCTCCCGCATGAAGCTCTGCTACTTCTATTGGTTTAGAACCTTCCAGAACATAGAGTTTGTTCAGCTTTTCTTCGGAGTCCTTGGATACGTTAAAGAGAACATCGTCTCCTTTAATAACACCGGAGCATACCTTAACCAGTGAATATTTACCTAAGAAAGGATCTACGATTGTCTTAAATACATAAGCTGATTTTGCTTTTGTAAAATCGTAGTTTGCCTGATAAATTTCATTGGTTTTTGTGTTCATACCTGCACAGGTCTTCTGATCCGGACTTGGGAAATATCCGCAGATATCATCCAAAAGGTTTGCCACACCCTGAATATTTACAGCAGAACCCATACATACCGGAATAATGCTTCCGTCAGAAATATTCATCTTCAATGCAGCGGAAACCTCTGCTACGGAAAATTCTTCTCCTGCAAAATAACGATCCATAAATTCTTCGCTGATTTCAGCCACAGACTCCATTAAAGTCTCATGATATTTCTCTAAATATTCATTCAGATATTCCGGAACAGGGCATTCCTTTTTCTGTCCTCTTTCAATATATCTTCGACCTGCCTGTTTTACGATATTTACATATCCCACAAATTTACCGTCTTCTCGAATTGGCATGTGCAACGGCGCAATTTTTTTGCCGTACAGCTCTGTAAGCTGCTCTACTACCTGACGATAGCTGACATCATCAATATCCATTTCCGTAACAAAGAACATTCTTGGGAGATTATATTTTTCGCACAGCTCCCATGCCTTCTGTGTTCCTACCTGAACACCGTCTTTACCGGAAACAACGATAATCGCTGCGTCAGCCGCTCCTACTGCTTCTTCAACTTCCCCCACGAAATCGAAATAGCCCGGAGTATCCAATACATTAATTTTTACTTTTCCCCATTCAACCGGAATTACAGATGTAGAAATTGAAAATTTTCTCTTTATTTCTTCTTTATCAAAATCACTGATTGTGTTGCCATCTGTTACCTTTCCTAATCGGCTTGTAATACCTGATAAATAAGCCATTGCCTCTGCCAGACTTGTTTTTCCGGCGCCCCCATGACCAAGCAGGACCACATTTCTAATTCTGTCGGTTCTAAAAACGTCCATATGTAATACCTCCCAAATATATTATGTGTATATTTTACTAAAAAAATTGATATATTTCAAGTATTTTATTCAAATTAAACAAGTTTTTTTCTTCTTTTATTCGACTGCATCCATAGAATTGACAATTACAAAAACCTGTCATAAAATGATACTGTTTGACAGGAGTTTAATTAGAAGGAGTATGGAACTATATGGAAACCACAACTATTGGTTTTATCGGTCTGGGGCTGATTGGCGGCTCCATTGCAAAAGCAATACGAAAATTTCATCCGGATTATCAGATTATCGCTTATAACCGCACAACAGATACATTAAAGGATGCGGTTTTTGACGGAATTGTAGACATTCCCTGCAATGAGCACGACCCACGCTTTGCCCTTTGCGACTATATCTTTTTATGCGCTACGGTAGATTATAACATCGAATGTCTTCCGTGGCTGAAGCAGGTTATCCGTCCCAGTTGTATCCTCACGGATGTAGGCAGTGTAAAAGGAGAAATTCATCGAAAAATCACAGAGCTTGACATGGCTTTCAATTTTATCGGGGGACATCCCATGGCAGGCAGTGAAAATATGGGGTATGAACACTCCACAGACCATTTAATTGAAAATGCTTATTATATTCTTACCCCCTCTGAGGAGGTCAGTCTTGATAAAATAGGAAAGTATACAGAACTGGTAACTTCCATTGGCGCTTTGCCTATGATTTTGACTTGGGACGAACATGATTTTATTACTGCGGCAATCAGTCATCTGCCCCATATTGTGGCAGCGTCTCTCGTAAATGTGGTAAAGAAACTGGACTCTCCTCTGGAGCACATGAAAACCATTGCAGCAGGCGGCTTTAAGGATATTACCCGTATTGCATCTTCTTCTCCATATATGTGGCAGCAGATTTGTCTGGAAAATCCGGAACATATCTCGAAAGTTTTAGATGAATACATACGCTTAATTGTACAGGCAAAATATTTAGTAGATCAAAAAGACGCTGACGGGCTTTATGATATGTTTTCCCAGTCCAAAGAATATCGAAATTCCTTTAGCGATGCCCCCAGCGGACCAATCAAAAAGGATTTTGCACTCTATTGCGATATTATTGATGAAACAGGTTCTATCGCTACCATTGCAACTATTCTTTCTATGAATAATATCAGCATCAAAAACATCGGTATTCTTCATAACAGAGAATTTGAAGACGGTGTATTAAAAATCGAATTTTATGACGAAGACGCTTTAAAACAGGCTGCGGAACAGCTTACAAAGCGCAACTATAAAATTTATGAGAGATAGGAGGTTCTTCTATGGTTTTTAAAAAATCTGCTCCTCTTAGAGGAGAAATCACAGTTCCGGGAGACAAATCCATCTCTCACAGAGCTGTTATGTTCGGAGCGCTGGCAAAAGGAACAACTTCCATTAGCAATTTTTTAAAAGGCGCTGATTGTCTGTCTACCATCTCCTGCTTTGAAAAAATGGGAATTGAAATTGAACAGCTTCCCTCTGAAATTTTAATTCACGGAAAAGGACTTCATGGCTTAGAAGCTCCGAAAGCCGTGTTAGATGCAGGAAACAGCGGAACTACCACCCGCCTTTTATCCGGTATTTTAGCCGGACAATCATTTTGTACCACTTTAACCGGAGATGCTTCCATTCAAAAACGCCCTATGACACGAATTATTACCCCTCTTTCTTTAATGGGAGGCGAAATTGAAAGTATATCCGGCAACGGCTGTGCGCCGCTGAAAATAACAGGACATCCTTTAAAACCTATCCATTATCTTTCACCGGTAAGCTCTGCACAGGTAAAATCCTGTGTTTTATTAGCCGGAATGTATGCAGATGGCATTACAAAGGTAACAGAACCTTATCTCTCCCGCAACCATTCAGAACTGATGCTCCGCTCTTTTGGTGCCGACGTTATTTCTGAAGGAACAACTGCATCTATTGCAGGCAATCCCGTTTTAGAAGGACAAAAGGTCATTGTTCCCGGAGATATTTCTTCTGCGGCTTATTTTATTGCCGCCGGACTTTTAATCCCCGGTTCTGAAATTTTAATCAAAGATGTAGGAATAAATCCTACACGAGATGGAATTCTAAAAGTATGCGAAGAAATGGGCGCAGATATTCAGCTTTTAAATAAGAGGGAATACGGAAAAGAGCCTGTGGCCGATATTCTGGTAAAACACAGCGAGTTAAAAGCAACAGTTATCGAAGGCGCACTTATTCCCACTCTCATTGACGAACTTCCGATGCTTGCTGTTATGGCAGCCTTTGCCCAAGGTACTACCGTCATCCGTGATGCGCAGGAATTAAAGGTAAAAGAGTCCAATCGTCTGGATATTATTGTGCAGCATTTATCTGCTATGGGAGCTGATATTATTCCTACGGAAGACGGCATGGAAATACATGGAGGCAAGCCTTTAAAAGGCGCTGTTTTAGACAGCTATATGGATCACAGAATTGCCATGTCCTTTGCCGTTGCCGGTATGGCTGCTGACGGAGAAACAGAAATTTTAAATGCTTCCTGCGTAGATATCTCCTATCCTGAATTTTATCGGGATATGGCTGCAATTTCTGCTTCATAAGGTCGTTAAATTTTAAACAAATTTTAGAATTTCTATATATTTTTTTATTGATTTATTGTAGTAAATATGTATAATATAGAAGAGAAGCAGGGTTTTCCCCTTCTTTAAAAAAGGATATCGCAAACCTGTCTTGGCAGGTGAGATTATCGTAATTAATATAAGAGAAAAGAGGTACATGTAAGATGGCAGAATTGAATTTAAGCAAATACGGCATCACTGGAACAACTGAGATTGTTCACAACCCTTCTTATGAATTATTATTCGCTGAAGAAACAAAACCGGAACTGGAAGGCTTTGAAAAAGGTCAGGAAAGTGAACTGGGTGCAGTTAACGTAATGACAGGTGTATACACAGGACGTTCTCCTAAAGACAAATTCATCGTTATGGATGAAAACTCTAAAGACACTGTATGGTGGACTTCTGATGAATACAAAAACGACAACCATCCGGCTACACAGGAAGCTTGGGATACTGTAAAAGATATTGCTTTAAAAGAGCTGTCTAACAAAAAACTGTATGTTGTAGATGCTTTCTGCGGTGCAAACAAAGATACACGTATGGCCATCCGTTTTATCGTAGAAGTAGCTTGGCAGGCACATTTTGTTACAAACATGTTCATTCAGCCTACTGAAGAAGAGCTGAAAGACTTCGAACCAGACTTTATCGTATACAATGCTTCTAAAGCAAAAGTTAAAAACTACAAAGAATTAGGATTAAACTCTGAAACAGCTGTTATGTTCAACATCACAAGCCGTGAGCAGGTTATCGTAAATACATGGTACGGCGGAGAAATGAAAAAAGGTATGTTCTCTATGATGAACTACTACCTTCCATTAAAAGGTATCGCTTCCATGCACTGCTCTGCAAACACAGACTTAAATGGTGAAAACACAGCAATTTTCTTCGGTCTTTCCGGAACAGGAAAAACTACACTTTCCACAGATCCAAAACGTCTCTTAATCGGTGATGATGAACACGGCTGGGATGACAACGGTGTATTTAACTTTGAAGGCGGATGCTACGCAAAAGTTATCGACTTAGATAAAGATTCTGAACCAGATATCTACAATGCAATCAAACGTGACGCTCTTCTTGAGAACGTAACATTAGATGCAGAAGGAAAAATCGACTTTACAGATAAGAGTGTAACAGAAAATACTCGTGTATCTTATCCAATTAACCACATTGAAAATATTGTTCGTCCTGTATCTTCTGCTCCAGCTGCAAAAGAAGTTATCTTCTTATCTGCAGATGCATTTGGTGTATTACCTCCAGTATCTATTCTGACACCAGAACAGACACAGTACTACTTCCTTTCTGGATTTACAGCAAAATTAGCTGGTACAGAACGTGGAATTACAGAACCTACACCAACATTCTCCGCTTGCTTTGGACAGGCATTCTTAGAGCTGCATCCAACAAAATACGCTGAAGAGCTTGTTAAGAAAATGCAGCAGAGCGGAGCAAAAGCTTACCTTGTTAACACAGGTTGGAATGGTACAGGAAAACGTATCTCCATCAAAGATACTCGTGGTATCATCGATGCAATCTTAAACGGAGATATCTTAAACGCTCCTACAAAGAAAATTCCATACTTCAACTTCGAAGTACCTACAGAACTTCCAGGTGTTGATACAAACATTCTTGATCCTCGTGATACTTATGCAGATGCTTCCGAATGGGAAACAAAAGCAAAAGATTTAGCTCAGAGATTTGTTAAGAACTTTGCTAAATACGAAGGAAATGAAGCTGGTAAAGCTTTAGTTTCTGCTGGTCCTCAGGAATAATTGAAGACAGTAAAAGAGGTAGCGGCTGAAATTCAGCCAACTACCTCTTTTTTTAATATTCCAAACCCATTTCCTAAATGCTTTCCTTCCAACAAATAATTTCTGGCAGCTTTTTGTAATCCTGTACTTTGAGGATATTTTGTATAATCCTCCTGCTCTGTTCCAAAAATACGCTGTTCTGCCTGTCTGACATCGTAATCAACTTCTTTAATTTCAAAGAATTCCTGAAATTTCACAATATTAGATGACTTAGAAAGAACTTCCTTCAGCCCCGGATATAACAGCCAGGAATGACAAAAATAAATATAATCTCCTTTAAAAAATTGTTCTGCTTTTTGAAAGGAGTTCCTGCATTTTTCTATATCCAACTTCTCTCCCGCAGGAATATGAATACTGATAGCCGGTATCTTCTTTCCTTCACAGTAATATGTAGTTTTTTCAAATTGTAATCTTCCCAATCGAAAAAGTCTTCCATCTAAATGTATAGAAAGCCACTGAGGCTTGTTCAATCCGTATTCCTTAAATTTTTCCTTACAATCCTCTGACCAAATTGTCAAATCATAAAAAGTATCATAATAGATTTCATCAGAAATACCCATTTTGCAAAATTCCGGATATTTTTCACAGGCCATTCTGCTGTATAAGTATAACAATTTTATTCGATAATTTTTTTCCTGTACAATTCTTTCAAAAAAAGTTTCCCGTGTATAAAGAAAAGTTTCTTTGAAATTTTCATATTCCTGTTCTGATAGAGGAAGAGCTAAAAGTTCTTTTTTTGCTTCTGAATTCAAGGATATCTTCTCTAAAAATTCCGCCAGTTCCATAAGCAGTTACTCAATAAACATGGCATCGCCAAAACTGAAAAAGCGATAACGCTCTTTTACTGCTTCTTCATAGGCATGCATAATCTTTTCTTTTCCTGCCAGCGCAGAAACCAGCATCAAAAGTGTAGACTCCGGCAAGTGAAAATTAGTAATTAAAGCATCAATCATCTTGAATTGGTAACCGGGATAGATAAAAATATCCGTCCAGCCGCTTTTAGCCTGTAAAATTCCATTTTCATCCGTAGCAGACTCAAGTGTTCTGCAGCTGGTAGTTCCTACGGAAATCACTCTTCCACCCTTTGCCTTTGTTTCATTGATAATTTTTGCCTGTTCTTCTTCTACTACATAAAATTCAGAATGCATATGATGATTTTCTACATCATCTACCTTCACAGGACGAAAAGTACCAAGTCCCACATGAAGAGTTACATGAGCAATTTTCACACCTTTTTTTTCTATTTTTTCTAATAATTCCTTTGTAAAATGAAGTCCCGCTGTAGGCGCTGCTGCACTTCCTTCATTTTTTGCATATACCGTCTGATAACGTTCCTTATCCTGCAGTTTATGAGTAATATAAGGAGGCAGAGGCATTTCTCCCAGTTTGTCCAATATTTCTTCAAAAATCCCTTCATACTGAAACTGTATCAGACGATTTCCTTCTTCTACAATATCCAGTACTTCTCCAATTAAAAGTCCGTCACCAAAGCTGATTTTTGTTCCCGGTTTTGCCTTTTTCCCCGGTTTCACTAAGGTTTCCCATACATTATTCTCTCTTCGTTTTAATAAAAGGATTTCAATCCCTGCATCTGTTCCGATTTTACTTCCATATAAACGGGCCGGTATAACTCTTGTATCATTGATAACAAGACAATCCTCCGGATTTAAATAATCAATAATATGTTTAAAATCCGTATGGCAGATTTCACCGGTTTCTTTGTCCAAATGCATCAGTCTGGAAGATGATCGATCTAATAATGGGTCCTGAGCAATCAGTTCTTCTGGTAAATCATAATAAAAGTCTGCTGTTCTCATGGTTTCTCCTCTCTACTATCTGACATAATATACCACATCTTCTTCAAGAAGTACTGCCTTGTTTTCTTTGATTTCTACAATATTCACACTGCAGTTAGGTGGAACTTTTCCATGCCAGAAATTTGCAATATCTGCGTCTTCATATACATTCTGTAAAAGAGCACGCACTGCACACCCATGAGAAGCAATCAGTATATTTTTGTCCTGCAATTCTTCTCTGGAAGTAATATCTTCCCAGAAATCTCTGGTTCTGGCACAAATCTGAGTAAGTTCCTCTCCTCCCCTAGGAGCTTTATAATCTTTTGTATTATGGAAAAAATTATAAAGCATTTCCTGAGGAAGCAGGGAGGAATTTTCTCCCTCCCATTCGCCGAAACAGATTTCCTGTATTCTTTTATCCTCATAAATAGGAACTTCTCTGTTATAAAGAGCCAATTTTGCCGTATCTTTTGCTCTTTTTAAGGGGCTGGTAAAACAACAGTAAAAAGGAATTTCTTTCAGTGCCTCTCCTGTTTTTTCTGCCAGCGCAATACCATTTTCATTTAACTCAGTGTCAGAAGCACCCTGCAGCCTTTTTTGCACATTCCACTGGGTTTCTCCATGTCTAAGAATATATAACTTCATAATTACTTACGCAGCTCGATACCAAGTCTTTCCAGACCATTGAGGATTTTTTTCATGGCTGCATTTACATCTGCATCCTCTAAAGTTCTGTCTTTTGCACGGAAGGTAACAGAGTATGCCATAGATTTATAGCCTTCCTTAATCTGACTTCCTTCATAAATATCGAACAACTGGTAATTTTCCAGAATTTTTCCACCTCTTTGTGCAATCACTGCTTCGATTTCTCCTGCTAATACTTCTTTCGGAACTACCATACTGATGTCACGGCTTACAGCAGGGAATTTTGCAATACCTTCGTACTTTCTGTCAAAAGTTGCGAAGTCTAAAATTGCAGGAATATCCAGAACAGCTACATAAGCTTTTTCTCCGATACCATAAGAAGCTGCAACAGTTGGGTGAACTTCTCCCATATATCCAATAACAGTTTTGTCATAAATAATTTCTGCCTGACGTCCCGGATGAAGGAATGGTTTGCCTGCATTTGGATTATATTCTTCCTTTTTATGCATGCCGATTTTGTCTAAGAATTCCTCTACAACACCTTTCATGGAGAAGAAATCTCCTGCGCCATACATTCCTAATGTGAACATCATTCTTTCTTCCGGAAGCTCTGTTAAAGGTAATTCTTTTGGAAGATAGATATTTCCTAATTCGTATAAACGAACATCTTTATTTCTTCTCTTATAGTTTGTTCCCAGAGATGTGAGCATACCATTTAAAGAAACAGTTCTCATAATACTGAAATCTTCTCCTAAAGGATTAGAAATCACAATGGCTTTTCTTAACTCATCATTTTCAGGAATTAATAATTTATCAAACACTTTCGGACTTTCAAAAGAATAGCAGTATCCCTGAGAAAATCCGTTAAACTCTGCCATATCTCTTGCAACCTGTTCAATACGCAGTTTAAATGGAAGCTTTCCTGTAGTTGCCTCACCTTTTGGCAATGTTGTTGGAATGTTATCATAGCCATAAAAACGAGCTACTTCTTCTGCTAAATCTGCAATACGGAAAATATCATGTCTGAAAGTAGGCGCTACAATTTCTCCTGTACTTTCATCATATTCTAATTCAACTCTGCTTAAATATTCTAACATTTCTTCTTTAGAAAGCTCTGTTCCCAGAAGGCTGTTAATCTTATCTGCATCAAAAGCAACACGTACCGGCTCTTTTACTTTTGAATATACATCTGCCATACCGCCTACAACTTCACCGCAGCCAAATTCTTCGATTAGCTGACAAGCTCTGTCAATAGCTGCCTGTGCATTATTCGGGTCTAATCCTTTTTCAAATTTACCGGAAGCATCTGTACGAAGTCCCACTTTTTTGCTGGACAGACGGATATTCACACCGTCAAAGCATGCTGCTTCTAACAGAACCGTTGTTGCATTTTCTGTAATCATGGAGTTTTCTCCACCCATAATTCCGGCAATTCCAACAGGCTTCTTTCCATCGCAAATCATCAGTACAGAGTCATCTAATACGCGTTCCTGTCCGTCCAAGGTAACGAATTTTTCATCTTTTTTCGCACGGCGGACAATAATTTCCTGTCCTTCAATAGTATCCATATCATAAGCATGCATTGGCTGTCCAAATTCTTCCATAACATAATTGGTAATGTCTACCAGATTGTTGATCGGACGAATACCGTTAGCTGCCAGGCAACGCTGCATCCATTTTGGTGAAGGTCCAATTTTTACATTTTTTACCATTCTCGCACAGTAACGAGGACAAAGATCTTTGTCTTCTACAGTTACTTTTACATAATCGTTTACATCTTCAGAATTTCCTTTCACTTCTACAACCGGTGGGTAAAATGGCTTCTGGAAAGTAGCTGCTGCTTCTCTTGCAATACCGATAACACTGTAACAATCTACACGGTTAGAAGTGATTTCGTACTCAAACACTACATCATTGAAGCCTAAAGCCTCAATAGCGCTTGCTCCCACTTCTGCGTCTTCCGGGAAAATATAAATACCGTCTTCCGCTGCCTCAGGATAGAATTCTGTTGTAGAGCCCAGTTCTTCAATAGAGCACATCATACCGCAGGACTCTACGCCACGCAGTTTTCCTGTTTTAATTTTTGTTCCGCCAGCAACACTTCCGCCGTCTAATACAACCGGAATTTTATCCCCTTCATGTACATTGGATGCACCTGTTACAATCTGAACCGTTTCTGTTCCGATATTTACCTGACAAACAATCAATTTATCCGCATCCGGATGTCTTTCAATTTTTTCAATCTGTCCGATAACAATCTTTTCAAGGTCTGCATCCAACTTCTCAAAACCCTCTACCTTTGTTCCTGATAAGGTCATTGCATCTGTATATTCCTGTGCAGTAACATCTAAATCCGGCACATATTTTTTAATCCATGATAATGATGTATTCATTTTTTTCTCTCCTCCTAGAACTGACGTAAAAATCTTGTGTCATTTTCATATAATAAACGCATATCGTCGATTTCATATTTTAAAAGTGCAATACGTTCAAGACCTACGCCAAATGCAAATCCTGTATATTCTTCCGGATCAATTCCACACATTTCCAGAACATGAGGATGTACCATACCACAACCTAAAATTTCAATCCAGCCGGAACCTTTACAGAAACGACAGCCCTTGCCTCCACATTTGAAGCAGGAAACGTCTACCTCTGCACTTGGCTCTGTAAACGGGAAATGATGAGGACGGAATTTTGTTTTTGTCTCCGGTCCGAACAATTCCTTTGCAAACTCTTCTAAAGTTCCCTTTAAATCTGCAAATGTAATGTGCTTGTCAATAACCAGCCCTTCTATCTGATGGAAAGATGGAGAATGTGTGGCATCTACTTCGTCAGAGCGGAATACTCTTCCCGGTGCAATCATACGAATTGGCAGTTTGCCCTGTTCCATTACTCGCGCCTGTACCGGTGAAGTCTGTGTACGAAGTACAATATTTTTATTTACATAGAAAGTATCCTGTTCATCTTTTGCAGGATGTCCTTCCGGAATATTTAATTTTTCAAAATTATACAAATCATATTCTACTTCAGGACCTTCTACTACTTCATAGCCCATACCGATGAAAATTCTTTCAACTTCTTCCAGAGCAATGGTATTTGGGTGACGATGCCCGATTTCCATTTTCTTTGCAGGAAGTGTTACATCAATCACTTCTTCTTTTAACTTTTTCTCTAAAGCTTCTGCTTCTAATTTTGTCTTTGTCTCTTCTAAAAGACCTTCTAACTCAGCTCTTACCTCATTTACCCACTGACCAACTTTTGGTCTGTCTTCCGGGGCAACATCTTTCATTCCTTTTAAAACTGCAGTTAATTCACCCTTTTTACCTAAAAATGCAACACGCACTTCATTTAACTTATCCAAAGAATTTGCTTCCTGAATACGCTTTGCAGCTTCTTCCTGAATATGCTGTAATTTTTCTTTCATGACTTTCTCCTTTTATTTCTATATTTAGATGCAAAGAAAAAAACTCCGCCCCTAAAAGGGACGAAGTCATTACAATCTCGCGGTACCACCCTCGTTCCTGTCAAACACATGACAGGCACTCGTATCTGTTTAACGCACAGTTACGTCATCTCCTACTTCTGTAACATACAGTTTCAAAAATGCAGCTCCGGTGGGAATTTCAATATCTGTCTGAACTGAGGAAAGCTTACAGCCAATGACTTTCCATCTCTGGCAGAAAACAGGTATCTACTGACACTTTCTTTGCTTTTTTCATATCTGCCCTTTATTTTAGCCACTTTCTTATCTGCTGTCAAGATTTTCTTTCATCTTCTTTTTCCTCATCCTCATCACTTTGCAAAAGCTGATAGTATTCCTTTTTAATCATCTGAGCAGCCATCTGATGCACCTCCTCGATTTTCGCCTCAAAATAATGGTTCACCTGTGCGCCCAGCATCACAAACATCATGCAAAAATACAGCCACAGAAGCACTAAGACAATGGTTGTCATACTTCCATACATATTTGCAGCGCCATTGTAAAAATCAATATATAAAGAAAAGCCAAAAGAAAAAGCAGACCAGCATACAGCACACAAAAGCGCTCCCGGAAACTGACTTCTGAAAGTCGCTTTTCGATTGGGAATAAATTTATACATCATCAAAAAGACCACACACAGCGCACTGAGCGTAATCACTACCCTCATACTGATAATCATGGTTACGATTTTCTCCATAAAGGGAAAATGGCTGCTTAGTTCTCGCTGCAAACTGTTTCCGAACACCTGCAAAGTCAACGTTAAAATAATGGATATGACAAACACCAGAGTATAAAACACCGCCCGAATTCTGCTCATGAGAAAATTTCTGGTTTCTTTTACCTGATAAATACTGTTAAATCCTCGTGTCAGCGCCTGTATACCCTTTCCTGCCGACCACATGGCAATTACAGCAGAAACAGGCACAACACCCAAAGATTTCTCATAAACTTCATTTACAATGCTCTGTATAAAGGTTTTAAAATTCTCCGGACACACCTGAAGCAACGCATGAACCACTTCTGCTTTTGTCAAAGGCGTATATTTTACGGAAGTCATTAAAACAAGCATGAAGGGAATAAAAGAAAGTATGATAAAATATGCCGCCTGTGCCGCATAAGCCGTTACATGACGCTCGTTCATGCTTTTTATAAATTCTTTTGTCGCACCAAGAAAACGCTTCACCATACTCTCACCCCCATCTTCTTAACAATATGAGCCATTGTATCATGGATTTTCCTTCTTGACAACATCCTGCACCTGCCCAAGCTCTACTTCATTATAAAAATAGTTCAAAATTTCCTGATAATTTTTTCCCGTGTCTGCCATGCCCTTTGCGCCATTCTGGCTCATGCCAACGCCGTGTCCATAGCCTCCGCCTTTTATCTGATAACCGGTCCACACACCTGCCGTATCTGTCTGTTCTTCCATTGTAAAATAAGCGCTTGGTAGGAGCTTTCCCCCTTTTACAGAAGAACCGTCCTGTCGAATAATTTCTGCTCCCAAAGGCGCTAATACAGAACGAATATCATATTCACTATAAAAGCTTTTTGCTCCTTGCTCTGTTTCCACCTTCAGATGCAGTACCGCATCCCCTTCTCCTTTTTCTACAATTTCCACCCTTTGTACCTCTTTTACTTCCGGCAATAACTGCTGTACATTTTTCAAAATATTTTCTTTGGAAACAAGAACCTCCCACTGATACCAAGGCTCTTGGGAGTCGTAAGTACAATCCACACTTTTTAGATAAGAGGCAGGAGACGCTGTTTCCCACACCTCGTCGGTACTGGTTTTTCCGTGAGAAGTGGAGAAATAATATGCCTGAATAGGATTTCCGTCTTTTAAAAGGATTTCTCCTTTTGTTTCCCGCACGGCTTCATTGGCAGACTCCGCCTCCGCTGTATTTTGATATACCTGATAAGAAACACTGTCATCTACCTGTCCGTGAAGCTGCTCTAATTTTTTGCTTTCAAGCTGTACGCAGGCATAAGTCCTTGCACACACTGCCTGTGCTTTTAAAGCTTCTTTAGGATAAGAGGACGGCATTTCACTGGGTACAACTCCGCAGAGATAATCCTCCAAAGGCAGTTCATTGACAAGATGCAGTCCATATTCATCTTCATAAATTTCTAAGCTCCCTTTATAAGAGGGCACACCCTGTCCTCTTTTTAAAGAAGTAAGGGCAATCCTACATTCCTGATTTTCCGGCAAAAACCTCAGGCTGCCATTTGCAAGTTCTTGGCAGCCTGTTTTCAAAGTTATTTTTTCTCCGGAAGAAAATGTTTTCTGAATTACACCTTCCGTTTGATAATTCCCCTGAAATTCCAAGGAAACCTCTGAATGGTAATAGCTTTCATAATCATTTGTCATTAAAACCACACGAATAGAAGGTTCTTCCATAGCTTCCTCTGGCGCTTCTGCCTCCTGCTGTGGCTGTGACTCTTTCGGAAGTTCCGTTTTTGCACTTGCCCATTCATTCTCCTTTTGTGCATACTCTCTTAGAATTTCCTTTTCTGTGACCGCTTTCCTTTCTCCTGCTTTTCCGGCACACCATACAATCAAAATTCCTATAAGAGCAATGAGAATAATCAGGAGCTTCCATTTTAACTTTTCTTTCCAATTCATACTCCTAATATATGCTTTTTCTTCCTTATTCATGCAAAGAGTCAAAAAAAGGCTATGACATGAGGTTCTTTCGATTGCTTTCTCATGTCATAGCCTATTTTATCTGTTATTTTCTCACAGAAAATTTATAAATCGTTGTTGTATCGTATTTTTCTCCTGCTTTTAATACAGAGCTCTGAAAAGCAGCTTGATTGCAGGCATCCGGATAATACTGTGTTTCCATACAGAAACCTCCCCGTTTACCATATACGCATCCGTCTTTTCCCTGTTCCTGCTCAATAAAGTTTCCGATATAGAACTGCATCCCCGGTAAATCGGTAAAGACTTCCATAACAATACCGGACTCCTCTGAAAATGCTTCTGCCGCTTTTTTCATTTCTCCCTTCTCTCTGGACAATGCGTAATTGTGGTCATAACCGCCGCCAAATTTTAACTGGTCAAAATCTGCTTCTACATCCTGTCCGATTTTCTTTGGCTTTGTGAAATCCATCGGTGTTCCTTCTACCGGCAGGATTTCTCCTGTGGGAATTGCCTGAGAGTCAGATACCGGTGTATATTCCGGAGCAAAAATCTGTACGGTATGGTTAAGCATTGCTTCTGCCCCTGCATGGTGTCCTGCCAGATTAAAATAGGAATGATTTGTCATATTTACCACGGTATCTGCATCTGCGCTTCCCTGATAATGCAAAACAATCTCATTGTCATCTGTCAACTCATAAGTCACATATCCTGTAAAGTTCCCCGGAAATCCCTGATCCCCGTCAGGACTTAAAATGCAAAAAGTAACTGCATTTTTTTCTTCATCTATCTCTGTTACATTCCATACTCTGGTACGGTACCAGTTTGGACCGCTATGTAAGTTATTAACATTGTCATTCACTGCAAGAGGATACTCTTTTCCATTGATAGAAAATGCTGCGTTTTTAATACGGTTTCCGTTTCTTCCAATGGTTGCTCCGAAATGTCCCGGATTTTTATAATATCCCTCAACAGTATCATATCCTAAAGCAACGTCAATTTTATTTCCGTCTTTATTCGGTACTAAAATCTGTACTAAAGTTGCTCCAAAGTCTGTTACCGTAATTGTCATTTGATTTTTATTTGTAATACTGTATAAAAATACTTCCTGATTGTCCATACTTTTTCCAAAGGACTGTTTTGTAATACCCATTTTATCCCTCTCCTGTCTCTTGAAGTTTCCTATGAAATAAAAAAATAAGCCCCGAAAGGCTTTTTTTAATCCCAGAGTGCCGTTTCCTATCTTCTGACTCCTAGCTTATGCTAGGTGGGCAACCGCAACCGACTCGCTGTCTTCCGCTGCGCAATGACGGCTTGACATTAAATCGGCAATATAGGAATCCCGTTTAAAGTAATGTAGGTTCAAAATAAATAAGATTATCGCACACCCCAGGATTTCATATCATTATTATACTCTAGTATATGAAATTTTTCAACCAAAAATACGCAGTTGAAAAGAAAAAAATCAAAAGATTTTACGCTCTCTTTTCCACGTAAGCAAGACAGATTTTTCTTACTTCTTCCATACGCTCTTTTGTCTTTGGATTTGTATAATTCATGCGGTCAATATTATGATTGATATAATCATGCTCCTGGATATATCCAAAGCTGGAAGCAAAATTCAAATCAAAGATAAATGCCAGATAGGAGATCCACATGTCCAAATGTGTGGTTCTCTCATTTCTTAAAATACTGCGTTCCTCTCGGATTGCTTCCATAATATTATCAGACACTTCCTCTGTCTCTACGATTTCCTTCGACACATCAAAATGCGCTTCCAGACTTTCTGTTGCTTTCACTCGGAAATTATCCAATTTATCTGCATCTCGGATTAGTTTGCAATGAAGTAAAATTCGTTCATCTTTCATTTCAGGCAACTGATAAGCAGAATGCCAATAAATGGCTTCCCGAATGATTTCGTCATACTTATCTGTTTCGATAAAATCACGGATTTTCCCTTCTTCAAATAACACCTGCACTCCAAACTTGGCATGATCCATAATATTATCATCATAGCTGTTGTATTTCTTTAGCTGCTCAAATCTTCCGATATCATGTAAAAGCGCTATTAAAAGTGCCAGTTCCCTGTCTTCTTCCGAAATCTTCTCTCTGGTTGTAATATATTCTGCTGCTTTTACCACACAAAAGGTATGAACTCTTTTTAACTTAATCTTCTCATCTTTTGCATCATAAGCACTTAAATATTCCTGAAAGCTCTTTCTTGCATATTCTAAATCAATTCCTGACATTTTACCTTTCCTCTTTAAATTCCCAATATTTCCATAACGGTCTCTGCCATCTGTGACACCTGTGCTGTTGTGTTGTGACGAATTTCGGCTGTACGAATTTCTTCGATTGCCTGAGGCACGGGAATTTTTGCAAGTTCAGATAATTCATCCACTAACTGGAAATCTTCCATATCTTCGTATTTTTTATCTATGGCAGTCATGACACTTCTCGTAAATTTGAAGGGACTTGCTGTTGAAGCAATAACCGTCTTTGTATTGTCCTGTGTCTCTTTTTTATATTTTTCATACACAGCTTTCCCTACGGCTGTATGAGTATCCAGTACATATCCTGTTTCTTCGTATACCTGTCGGATTGTCTGTGCAGTTTCTTCTTCATTGGCATAATTTCCATAGAATTCTCGAAGCTTTTCCTTCATTTCTTCTGTAATTTCATATTTGCCCTCTGCCCCTAGCTGCTCCATGAAATTACGGTTTTTCTCTGCATTATTTCCCGCAATTTTATAAATCAATCGTTCCAGATTGCTGGAAATCAGAATATCCATTGAAGGAGAATTTGTCAAACGGAAATCACGGTTTCTGTCATAGCATCCTGTTCTAAAAAAGTCATACAGCACCTTATTTTCATTGGAAGCACAGATAAAACGGGCAATAGGAATTCCCATTTCTTTTGCATAATACGCTGCCAGAATATTTCCGAAGTTTCCGGTAGGAACTACCACGTTTATCTGTTCATTCTCTTGAATTTCTCCTGCTTCCATCAATCTTAAGTATGCGTATACATAATAGGCAATCTGCGGCACAAGGCGTCCGATATTGATAGAGTTTGCAGAAGAAAACTGAAAGCCTGCGCCTGCCAGCTTTTCTTTCATTTCTTTATCATTGAAAATATTTTTTACACCTGTCTGAGCATCGTCAAAATTACCATAAATTCCCACAACGGCTGTATTTTCTCCCTTTTGTGTAAGCATCTGTTTTTCCTGAACAGGACTTACTCCGTCCTTTGGATAGAAGACAATAATGCGTGTTCCCGGCACATCTGCAAATCCTGCCATGGCAGCCTTTCCGGTATCGCCTGACGTAGCTGTCAAAATCACGATTTCATTGGTAACACCATTTTTCTTTGCTGCTGTTGTCAGAAGATGAGGCAAAATAGAAAGCGCCATATCTTTAAAAGCAATGGTAGAACCGTGAAACAGCTCCAGATAATAGGAATTTCCCTTTTTCACCAGCGGAGCAATTTCAGGCGTATCAAACTTGCTGTCGTATGCTTTATTGATGCAGTTTCTCAATTCTTCTTCTGTAAAATCCGTCAAAAGTCTGCTCATGACCTGATATGCGATTTCCTGATAGCTTTTTCCCAGCAATTCTTTCAAAGGCACGTCTAACGCCGGAATACTGTCCGGCACAAATAATCCGCCGTCCTCTGCCAGTCCCTTTAAAATAGCCATAGAAGCTGTAATTTTTTCTCCGTTTCCTCTGGTACTTCCATATAATACTGCCATTTCTTTCTTCCTTTCTTATGGATATGTATAAAAATCGTGGACACCGTGTTTGAATAAAAATTTCAAATCCTTTTTAAACCACTGCACATTGCTTTTATCAGCATAAGCTTCTTCCATAAAGAACAATGCGCCCTTGGAATAATCTTCTCCGTCTATTGCCCGATTTACTGCCTCTCTCGTTTCCTCTGAAACGGTGACCGTATGAATTCTGCCGTCTGCCGTAGGAGAAAACTGGGGACTTCCTGCTACATTTTCCCACACCACCTCTGTAACGGTTGAAGGAAAATCAGGACTTTTCATTCTGTTAAAAATAACATTTGCCACCAGAATTTTCCCTTTTATATCTTCTCCTCCGGCTTCTGCTTCTACAATTTTAAGAAGAGTATTATAGTCCTCATCAGACATGACCAGCTTATTTTCCGTAAAACCAATGGATTTCTCTTTTAAGCGCTTTACTTCCTCAGCCCCTTGATTTCCAAAATCCAAGCGAGACTGAATTTCTCTTTTTCCCATTCGCTGTCCTACCAGAACCACTTCAAAAGAAGTTCCTATTCTCTTTACTGCTTTTTGGGTATTCTGGCTGATTGCAACGCCTTGAATAATAGATTTCAAGCCTTCCTCACGTACCTGTATTTCTTCCTTGGCACTTACCTGTTGAGACGAAAACATGATTGTCATCATCAGCACTGCAACGGCTGCTAATCTTGCCTTTTTCTGTCTGCCCTTTTTATTCATAAATCTTCCCTTTAGTAAGTCCTTATTTTCTCTCGTAAAACATCTCACTAAAATGGATTATAAGCGACACTTTACCGGAAAGTCAAGTTATCTCAAGCTTCTTTAGGTGTTTTGCACGATTTTATCCCATTATTCTCCCATTATTTTTATGTATATTGTATAAATTTAACGGTTGTTTATAGCTGCAACCAGAGCATCAATGGAAGCATGAATAATGTCTTCGTGTACCCCTGCACCCCATGCCAAAGCGCCGTCCGGCTTCTGAATTCCCACATAGGCAATGGCTCTTGCATGAGAACTTTTTTCCAGTGCATGCTCCTGATAAGTAACAACCTCATACTGGAAGCCATAAGCCTTTTTCAGCGCATTGCTCACTGCATTTAAGCTTCCGTTTCCGGATGCTTTTACAGAAATTGGCTTTTGATTGAAACTTGATTTAATCTCTGCAACTACGCCGTTTTCCGATTTTTCAAAATGAGTTTCTTCCACGGTTAGCGGAGAACTTGTATTTTCAAAGGTCTTCTTAAATAATTCAAAGATTTCTTCCGGTAAAAGTTCTTTTTGTCTGTGGTCAGACACTGCCTTTGCCGTATACCCCATTGCTTCTCGCATTTTAGGAGGAAGATTTAAACCAAATTTTGTTTCCAGAATATAGCCTACGCCGCCCTTTCCTGACTGGCTGTTAATACGAATGACATCAGCGTCATAATTACGTCCTAAATCAGAAGGATCAATCGGAAGATACGGCACTGTCCAATGTTCAGGCTGCTTTTCTTCCTGCCAGTGCATACCCTTTGCAATAGCATCCTGATGAGAACCGGAAAATGCTGCAAAAACTAATTCACCACTATAAGGACTTCGCTCGTTGATTTTCATGCCTGTAAATCCTTCATATTTTTCACAGATTTCTGTCATTTCTGAAAAATCCAATTCAGGGCAAACACCCTGTGCATACATATTCAATGCAATTGTAACAATATCCGCATTTCCTGTACGTTCGCCATTTCCAAAAAGTGTCCCCTCAATACGATCTGCTCCTGCTAAAAGTCCCATTTCCGCATCTGCCACACCACAGCCTCTGTCATTGTGCGGATGAAGAGAAATCACAACGTTTTCTCTATATTTTATATTTTTACAGATATATTCAACCTGACTTGCATAGACATGAGGCATGGAATGCTGAACCGTAACCGGCAGATTGATAATTGCTTTTCTGTCACTTTGAGGTTTCCATACATCCAACACAGCATTGCACACTTCCAGAGCATATTCCGGCTCTGTACCTGTAAAACTCTCCGGACTATATTCAAAACGATAATTTTCTCCTGCCTGCTCTGTTAAATCTTTTAAAAGCTGTGCACCTTTTACAGCTATTTCTAAAATTTCCTCTTTGCTCTTTTTAAAAACCTGCTCTCTTTGTGCCAAGGAAGTGGAATTATACACATGAATAATAACATTTTTTGCACCCTTTACAGCCTCAAAGGTTTTTTTGATAATATGTTCTCTTGCCTGTGTTAAAACCTGAATGGTAACATCGTCAGGAATCAGATTTTCTTCAATCAAGGTGCGGATAAATGTATATTCTGTCTCTGAAGCTGCCGGAAATCCCACCTCAATTTCCTTAAATCCTATTTTTGTAAGGAGCTTAAAAAATTCTATTTTCTGTTGTAAATTCATGGGAATTACAAGCGCCTGATTTCCATCACGTAAGTCTACACTGCACCACACCGGGGCTTTTTCTACATAATCTTTTTCTGCCCAATCCATGCACTTCACCGGCGGAAGAAAATACTGTCTTTTATATTTGCGATAATTCATTTTCTGACTCCTCCCCTTTATATAAAGAAATATTTTCTTAATACAATAGCACTTTAAAGTGAAGCCGTCAATAATTTTGTGCTTTTTTCATACCAAAGAAAGTGATACAAAAGCCTATTATACCAATGAGCGCAATCAGCAAAAGCCGAACTCCTCCTGAGAAATCTGCAAATTCCAAAAATGCTGTTTTTATCTGTCTGACAAATTTATCCTCTCGAACCGCAAATATAATCAAAAATTCCAATGGCAATAAAATAATAATGGATTTGACTCTCAAGTAATAAATCATCGTTCCTATAAGTTCTGCTGCTATTACAAATAAAATCCCATAGCAGAGCAGCCACAGCGGTGTACTGTATTTTTCCAAAAGCACAGGTGCTTCTGTTCCCTGTACCAAATTTTTCTCTATTTCAAAAAGAAAACGCAATAAAAATAAATTAAACATAATATATACAAAATAAGAAATTGTACTGGAAATCAAAAATTCCGTTCGCGTCTGTCCAAATCCCACTGCCAGTTGAAAGCTTAAATAAAAATCTGCTACAAGCCAGATAATAAGTACAAGTCCCATGCCTAATGCCAAAAAGGCAGTTCCTAAAAATTCCGTTCCTATCCGAAGAGAATAACGAGCAGAAGTTTCACTGAGAATACGCCCAAACAACCAAACACCAACAGCCATCGCCAGGAAAAACAATATATCATTCTTTTCCACCCTCCATTTTAATCGTATATTTTTCATTTCGTACCTCCTCTCCTATATGCATACTTCCGCTTTCTTCCACAATCTCCATGATATTCCCATTAAACACAGCGCTCCTGCAATAAAAATACCGCTGTAAAGAAGGGGAGCCTGATTAAAAATTTCTACAGAAAAAGAACTTTCCCCCTTTTCGCCTTTTATAATACTTATCACTCCATATCCTACCGCAAATCCAAGAATTGCTGACGTAATCGTCAAAATTGTCATAGAAAACCATGTATGCCTCGTTTGAAAAATAGATGCTATTTCACCGAAAGACTGCGTCACTAGAAAAATGCCTGCAATACAAATTGTTTTCCCCCAATATTCCAAATTTAATTTCTGAAAATCAAATAGGATACTGATTGCAATAATGGCTACTGTGCTTATAAGTTTTACTTTTTGTACATCGAAAAAGCAACTTTTTCTGGTACATCCAAGGGCAATTTTTTGTCCTTCAATAGCATAATATCCATACATCAGTTGAACTGTGGTTACTAATATTCCCACACCTAAAAGAATAGCTCCGAAATCTTTCAGAAATACTTTCCATATCCCCTCAGCAAAAATTTCTTTCTGATTAATTTCTCTTAACAGAAGTATTGCCAATGACAGACCCACTGTCATTTCAACATTATCCCATATTCTTCTTAAAACACTGTATTTTTTCATTCCACATCATCCTCTCTGCCGCATAGAGAAATAAATATTTTCTGTAAGTGCATTTTTTGAAGGGTAATATCTTCTGTTGTTTCCGGTTCTTCCCCTTCACTCCAACGAACCATACCGCCTTTGCTTCTGCCTATCGTTTCCAGCCCATATACCTGTTTTCCCTTTATAAATGCCTCTACTTCTTCTGCTTTTCCACTGATATAGGCTGTGTGCTCCAAAAGCTCCTGAGTATTTTCTTTTAAAAGGATTTCTCCTTTATGAAGAAAAATTACTTCTTCAAACAAATCCTCTGCTTCTTCAATAATATGAGTAGAAATCACAAAAGTTCTTCCACTTTCTGTAAATTCATCTAATAAAATCCGGTAAAACTGGTCTCTCGCCACCACGTCCAAACCTGCCACAGGTTCATCTAAAAAAGTAAATTCTGCCTTGCTTGCCAGTGCAACTACAATGGTGAGCATGGAAGACATTCCTTTAGAAAGCTTAATACTTCTTTTTTTCTTATCTAAATGAAATAACTTTATTAATTGCTCTGCCAGTTCTTCATCCCAATTAGGCAGATATTCTGAAGCAATTTTCAAATATTCCTTTACCTTAAAGCCAGAAATCGCAGAAGACGCCGCACCGTTGATTTCTCTGGCAAAATAAATATGCTTTAAAGCTTCTTTATTCTCCCATACAGACTCTCCGTTTAGCAATATTTCTCCCTCTGAAGCGGGATTTTGAGCAGAAAGAATGGATAATAAAGTGGTTTTGCCTGCTCCGTTTCTCCCGATTAATCCATAAATTTTTCCTTTTTCCAATTCCAGATTTACATTATGTAAAACTTCTTTTTTGCCGTATTTTTTCGTAAGTCCTTTACACTCCAATTTTCCTTCCTTCATTATTTTTCATCTCCTTTATTTGTAGTAATCATCTCGATTAAATCTTCCTTTGTAATTCCAAGACTGGCTGCTTCTGTCAGCATACCTTTTATATAATCTTCAAAAAAATGTTCTCTTTTTTTCTTCTTAATGGCTTCCTTTGCTCCTGCTGCTACAAACATTCCAATCCCCCTTTTCTTGTATAAAATCCCCTCGTCTACCAAAAGATTTACGCCTTTTGCCGCCGTAGCCGGATTTATGGCATAAAGCTTTGCCAGCTCGTTTGTACTGGGAACTTTTTCTTCTTCCAGTATAATATCCTTCAAAATATCTCGTTCCAGCATTTCCTTAATCTGAATGTAAATGGATTTCTCCTGATTTAAGAGCTCCTGCAATCCTTTCACCTCCTGCTGTTCTTTATCGGTTTATTAGTTAGTTACTTGTGTAATTAACCATATCACCGATTATGTAATTTGTCAATGGGATAAAAAGAATTTTACAAATAGACCTTTTCAAAAATTGACAATTTCCCTACTGGCATCTATAATATTTATATTACAATCGTAAGATTTAAAGGAGTCAAATTATGAATACTCTTCCACAAATTTCCGAAGCTGAGTTTGAGATTATGAAAGTTGTGTGGAAATACGCCCCTATCAGCACAAATGAAATTACCGAAAAATTATTACAAACCACAAACTGGAGTCCCAAAACAATTCAAACTCTGATTAAACGTCTTGTAACCAAGGGCGCTCTCACTTACAAAAAGCAAAGCCGTATGTTTATTTATACCCCGACAGTAAACGAAAACGAATATATCGGACAAGAGAGTTCTTCCTTTCTGAACCGCTATTATGACGGCGATATTACAGCAATGGTATCCGCCTATATAGAAAATGACAAATTATCGAAGTCAGAGCTGGATACGCTCCGCACTCTTCTTTCGCAAAAACCGAAAAAAGGGGGAAAAGAATATGGCTGATTTTATGGTTCGCTTTCTTATCTGCAATGTACTAATCTGCGGCATCATTGGCATCCTTCTGCTCATGAAACGTATTTTTAAAAACAGTTTATCCAATCGAATACAATATAATTTATGGTTTCTGCTTATGGGGATTTTGGCTGTTCCGTTTTTACCTTTCCGTCTCTTCAAGGCATGGGAAATCTTTCTATGGTTGAAAAATCTAACTTCCTTTCCTGTGCCCAAAGCAGCAGCTAATATCAATCTGGCTTCCCATTCTAATATTGTCGGCAGCAAAAATCGGATGGAAGATTTCACTCTTTCTGTAAATAGAGAAGCTCCATCCATAATTATCTATCTATTGCTTGCTCTTTGGATTTTTGGCATGTTTATCATGCTTCTATTGGCAATCCGTTCTGTACTTCGCCTTTCAACTTTAAAAAAATCTGCCTTGCCCCTTCAGAGTCAAAAGGTTCAAAAATTGTATCAGCGCTGTTTAAAGGATATTGGCATTTCCAAAAACATTCCTGTATACAGCACCGCCTATCTAAAATCACCTGTCATGGTTGGATTTTGTAAACCGTGTATCTACCTTCCCATCCACCTGATATCAGATGATAACGAAACAGATATTCGATATATGCTGTTACATGAGCTGCAACATTATAAGCACAAAGACGGAATTGCAAGCTATCTGATGAGCCTTGCCGGAATTGTTTATTGGTTCAATCCACTTGTTTGGTATGCACAAAAAGAAATGCGTAATGAGCGGGAAATTGCCTGTGATACTTCCGTTTTAAATCTATTAGACACCGATGATTATGCTGCCTACGGAAATACGCTGATTAACTTTGCCGAAAAGATTTCTCTGACTCCGGTTCCCTTTGCATCCGGCATCAGCGGAAATATGAAGCAAATGAAACGAAGAATTGTAAATATTACTTCTTACGAAACGCCGACCTTACGGAAAAAACTAAAAAGTGCCGCTGCTTTTCTGCTAACATCTGTTCTGCTTTTGGGACTTTCACCCTTTGTCTCTACTTATGCCGCAGAGGGAACTCACTATCGTTGGAATACCGCTTCCCAAAACTTTTCCGAAATAAACCTCCGTGATTATTTTGGAAAATATGAAGGCAGTCTTGTATTATATGATTTAAAAGGGGATGTTTGGAAGATACATGATATGGAGCGTGCCACTTTACAAGTCGCACCAAATTCTACCTATAAAATATATGACGCTTTGTTCGGATTAGAAAACGGTATCATCACGCCGGAAAATTCCTTAATTGCATGGAACGGAAGTGCCTATCCATTCGAAGCTTGGAATAGAAATCAGACATTACCGTCAGCCATGGAAGCTTCTGTCAACTGGTATTTTCAAGCCATTGATGAACAGCTTGGCGCTTCTCAAGTCCAGAAATATCTTCACGAAATCGGCTATGGAAACGAAGATTTGAGCGGTGATTTTTCTTCCTATTGGTTGGAAAGCTCCTTGAAAATTTCTCCGATAGAGCAAGTGGAGCTTCTGACTAAATTGCAGAATAACAGCTTAGGATTTGCACTGAAAAATGTAAAAGCCGTAAAAGATGCAATTCACATATCCTCCTCTGATTTTGGGAACTTGTATGGAAAAACAGGAACGGGACGAGTCAATGGGAAAGATATAAATGGCTGGTTTATCGGTTTTGTGGAAAAGACGGATAATACCTACTTTTTTGCTACTAATCTTCATGCAGCAAATCACGCAGACGGGAATGCCGCTTCGAAAATAACTATGTCTATTTTGTCTGATATGAATATCTGGGAATAGGAAAATATTGTATCTGCTAAGCATCTCGGATGTCAGGGAATACAGCAAAAGAGGATTTGAAAAAGTTGACAATAAAATAAAGTATTATATAATATACTTACCCGGGCAGTTGGGGGACGTGCTCTCACCTATTCCGATACCTTACGGAAGGCGGTGATTATTATGAGTACATACGAAGAATTAAGTCTAATCGTAAGCACAGCCTTGCTGATTGTTGCAATTCTGAATTATACACATAAGAAATAGCCGTCCTGCTCCTGGGAAAAGTAGACGGCTATTCCTTAATAGTTTAAAACTTATTCGCCGAGAGGGTGAAGTGCAGTCACCTTCCGACTCCCTTGTTTAGTGTATTATATGTCAAAGAAATATATTTGTCAAATTGTATCATCCTATAATAATTATAAAAGGAGTTGTTACTATGCCATTTCCAAAAACAAACATCCATACACTGGAAGATATCTATTCCCTGCCGGATGGAGAACGTGCGGAACTGATTAACGGAAAAATTTACAATATGGCGCCGCCAAACCGAATTCATCAGAAACTTGTAATGGAATTATCTGGAACATTAAGAGAATATATAAAATCTCAGCATGGTTCTTGTGAAATCTATCCTGCTCCATTTGCCGTATTTCTGGGAGAAAATACCCCAAACTATGTAGAACCAGATATTAGTGTTATTTGCGATAAAAACAAACTTACGGATAAGGGGTGTAATGGCGCTCCGGATTTCGTGATTGAAATCGTTTCACCCGGCAGTCGTAAAATGGACTATTCTACTAAGAATGCTCTTTATTCTGACTTCGGTGTTCGGGAATATTGGATTGTAGATCCTGCAAAAGAGAGGACCACTGTATATCGTTATGAAGAAGATGCTGCTCCTATAATTATACCTTTTTCTATGCCTATCGCCGTAGGAATTTATCAAAATCTTTCTATCACCATTGCGGAACTTTTAGAATAAAAAGTTCCGTTGGGTGCTATATCAACCACCGGACGCAAGAAAGGAGGCTGGTGCTTATGATTACATACGGTGATTTATTTACTTTTTAATTATACTTTGTGCTGTCATAACTCTTGTTTTGACTATATTAAACCACAAAAAGTAGCACCCCCTGCTCTGGTAAAGTAAGGTGCTACTTTTTGAACCTATCTTATCTGGCGGTCAGACGTGTACTAACCAACGGTTCTCTTGTTAAGTATATTATATGTCAGGTTGAAATATTTGTCAAATGTAAAAAATTTATAGTTGCTTTTTTATAAAAATCTGATATAATAGCATTTGTTGCGGGGTATGGCGTAGCTTGGTAGCGCGCACGGCTGGGGGCCGTGAGGTCGCAGGTTCAAATCCTGTTGCCCCGATGCTTAAACTTAAGGGGCTGTGAAAAAACTCGATTGAGTTTTTTCGCAGCCCTCTTTTTGCTTTTGTTGTGTATAAATTGCTAGAATCCTACG